>ERZ795043.74-NODE-74-length-136097-cov-15.015863_pt1 | contig 136097 bp, 129 predicted proteins | sample MGYA00375127_ERZ795043 | MGnify/ENA primary metagenome ERZ795043 (study PRJEB30172, sample SAMN05518447) | compost metagenome | isolation source: Feedstock adapted compost from Newby Island compost facility, Milpitas, CA | place: USA:Newby Island compost... | reverse complement strand
CAAAACCGGTTCCGGTCAACGCGTTCCGCTCGTGGTTGACGGGCGAAGTTGGAAAATATTTGATTCGGGATGGCGTATGTTTGCCGATTTTCGCAAATGTGTTAGTATGAAATGGACTGATTTCTATAACAAAAACATCTAAATGAAAGCGCTTCAGATGCTTCTCGCCGGATCCGGTACGGCTTGCGAACGAGTTGAGCGGAAAGAATGGCAAATCCGGAGACGGCGGCCGTCTGAACGGAGGGAATGGCATGGGAACGAAAGGCGGAACGTGGCGGGAAAAAATCTGGTACGGGCAACGTATGGAAACGAAGCTGTTTGCGGTATTTCTGTTGCTGCTGGTGTTGCCGATCGGCGTTCTCAGTTACGTTTCCGCCAACCGCTATTCGGCGTCCATCGAACAGCATACGGTCGATTACATGACCCAGCTGTCCGCGAACATGATGAGCAAACTCGACGACTACATCACCGACCTTGAGAAAATCTCCATCATCCCGTATTACCTCGAAGAGATCAAGAACGGCCTGAAGGCGTCCAACCAATTCAATGACGAGGCCGACGCCGCTGCCGGCGAGGAAACCGGTACCGGAGCCAAGACCGGTGCCCATGGGGGGAGCAGCGCCGGTATCCATGAGGGAACCGACGCCGATGCCCGCGCCGGCGCCGCCGATCCGGGCGGCTATCCCGGCGGCGCGGGTGCGCCCCGCGGCGTGCTGTCCCGGGACGCGCTGAAACGGCTGGAAATCCAGATGAGGCTCAACAACAGCATTCATTTTTTGAATAACGTAAAAATCGGCACCAATACCGTTTACCTGTTCGACCAATACGGACATCCCTACATGGCGATGAAGAGCAACAGCATGCGGACCGACCTGGCCGAGGCGTATGCGCGGTGGAAGGCGCAGGCTTCCGCGGCGCGCGGGCTGCCGGTGCTCGTCAGCACGCAGTCCGTCACCAGCCCGCCGGCCGATACCCGCTACGTGTTCACCGTCGTCCGGGACATTCTGGACGCGTACCGGCCGATCGGCATGATCGCCATCGACGCCAACATCAAGGTGATCGAAAATATCGTGCGCGACCTGGACGACACGACGGGGGGCACCACCTTCATTTTCGACCAGGAAGGGCGGGTGATCTTTGACAGCGGAAAGCGGCACCTGGGCGCGCTGATGCCGGACCACGTCCTGTTTGTCCGCGCTTCCGGTCCGTCGGGGAGTTTTTACGCCGATTGGGAAGGACGGGAGGTGCTGGCCATCTATGACACGTCGGAGAAAACCGGGTGGAAAATGGTCATCGCCATCCCGCGCGGCGAACTGATCGGCAACGCGATGCGCATCCGCACGTTCACGACGGCGGCGGCGATCGTCATCGTCGGCCTGGCGCTCGTCATATCGCTGATTCTCATTTACGCGCTGACCCGCCCGCTGCGCAGTCTCGTCCACCTGATGAAGGAAGTGCAGGGCGGCAACATGGACGTGACGTTTCCCGTGCGCGGTCCGGACGAAATCGGCCTCGTCGGCAGCGCCTTCAACCGGATGATCGCGCGCATCAAATCGCTGATCGAGGACATCTACCGGGCGGAGCAACGCAAAAAGGAGGCGCAACTGGAAGCGCTGCAAAACCAGATCAATCCGCATTTCATCTACAACACGCTGGAAACGATCCGCATGACCGCGGTCGTCAACGACGACGGGGAAGTCGCCAACATGGCCCATCTGCTGGGCAAGCTGCTGCGCTACGGCATCAGTGCCGCCACCGAAACGGTGCCGCTCCGCAAGGAGTTCGAGCATCTGCGCATGTACGTGAGGTTGCTCAATTACCGGTACGGGGACCGCTTCACGCTGCGCCTGCCGGAAACCGGCGTCGATCCGGACATGCCGGTGATGAAGCTGCTGTTCCAGCCGATCGTGGAGAACGCCGTGTACCACGGCCTGCGGGACGACCGCCGGATGGAAATTGCGATCGACTACCGGCGGTCGGGGCGGGAGCACCAGTTTACCATCCGCGACAACGGGACCGGCATGACGCCGGAGGAACTGGGACGGCTGCGGGAGAAGCTGGAGCGGCCGCCCGAGGGGGAAACGCGCGGCCTCGGCCTGCGCAACGTCCACGAACGGCTGAAGCTGCGGTACGGGGAGGCGTACGGCCTGCGCCTCGACAGCGAGCGGGACGCCGGAACGGTCGTGACCGTCCGGTGGCCCGCCTGAACGGAAGGGAGGAAACGTCATGATCCGGGTGGTTATCGTCGACGACGAGGAGAAAATCCGGCTGGGGTTGGCCCGGCTGATCGAACGGGCCGGCGAGGAGTTCCGCGTGACCGGCGTCTGCGCGGGCGGCGCCGAGCTGCTGGCGCAACTGCCGGCGCTGGAAGCCGATCTGGTCATCACCGACATCAAGATGCCGCACGTGAACGGCCTGGAACTGATCGAGCGGATCCGCGCGGCGCGGCCGGAGTTGCCGCTGGCCGTACTGAGCGGGTTCGACGATTTCGCCTATGCGCGCACGGCGCTGCGCCACGGCGTGCTGGAATATTTGCTCAAGCCGGTCGACGAAGGTGAACTGCGCGGCCTGCTGCAACGGGTCAAGGCGCTCGTGGAGGAGCGGCGCAACCGGCAGTTGGAGTCGCTCGAACGATATCTGGCGCTCGCCGCGAACGGTGAGGCGGATCGGATGCCGGACCCCTGGCGCGAAACGCTGCTCAAGGAGTTGGAGGATCACGAGCTGTTCGCCGGAAACGCCGCCGTGCTGCTGATGCTGGCGCCTACGACACCGCCGGAACCGGCCGCGCCGGAAGCGGGACCGCTGCCGTTGCAAGCGCCAAGACCCGGCGGCCCGCCAAAGGAGCGGCTGGCGTCGCTGCTGTCGGGCGTGGCACGGGCGGCTTGCCTGGCGGAGCTGCCGTGGGGCGCCGCTGCGGTCGTGTCCCTGGGTGAGGACGATCAGGCCGCCGCCTTGCGCGAACTGGCGCAGACGCTGCCGGCGCGGGTAGCGGCGAACGAGCGCGTGAGGCTCGGCTTCAGCGGCGCGTTCCGCGGCGCCGGCGGGCTTGCCGGCGCCTGCGCCGAAGCGTCGGCGGCGCTGCAGCAAGCCTGGTATGCGCCCGGCCGGGCCGTCGGGGCCGGACCCGGCCGCGTGAAGCCCGCCGCGGAAACCGCGGCGCATCCGTTCTTCCTGCTGGACCGCGATTTCTGGCCGGCCGTGGACGCGCTCGACGTCCCCCGCGCCGTCGGCGCGCTCCGGGCGTGGACGGCGGAAGTGGCCCGCCAGGCGGTGCCCTGGCCGACGCTGGCGGCGGGCTGCGAGGCGGTGTACGCCCTGCTGCGCGGCGAAACGCCGTGCGGCCCGGACGGCGAGGCACCGGAAGAGGCGCCGGACTGGGACCCGCGGCGGTTTCCCGATTGGGCGTCCTATGCGGAACGGTTCCTGCGTCTGGCGGAGGAAGCGCTCGGCCGGCGCCGGACCGCGCGCCGCGAAAGCCGGGTGGTGGAGAAAATCAAGGCGTACATCCGGGAACACTACCAGACGGATATCGAACTGTCCCGCCTCGCGGAAGAGGTGTTCCTGTCGCCCAGTTACCTGAGCAAGCTGTTCCGGACGGAAACGGGCGAAACGATCACCGACTTCATCATTTCGTGCCGCATCGCGCGCGCCAAGGAGCTGCTGGACGAGGAAAACGGACTCAAGACCTACGAGATCGGGGAGATGGTGGGGTACCCGGACCCGGCCTATTTCAACAAAGTGTTCAAAAAAGTGGTCGGCATGACGCCGCGGGAATACCGCGACCGCGCCCGATGAACGGAATCCCGATGACGGTATCCCGGCGGCGAAATCCCCAATTCAAGACAAGGAAAACAAACGGATTGCATATTATGCGCGCCTCTGCCCGACTATAATGGTACGATGAAAGCGATGTCAGCAGCCGATTCGCCGGATGGCGACGGTGCCGGCCGCCCGCCGGCCTTTGTCGGCCTTCCGCCTGACCGGCTGTAACGGCTTTTTTTGGGGGGTGCCTGCCGCGTGAACTGGAGTTACCGAACCCAGAAAACCGTCCTGTTGATCGGTTTTCTCACGGTACCGCTGCTGCTGCTTATTCTGTTCTCCCTGTACCCTGCCGCGTTCCTCGTCTGGCTCAGCCTGACGGACTGGGACGGGCTCGGCTGGGAGATGAACTTCGTCGGACTTGACAATTACGTCGAAATTTTCACCCGTCCGGATATTTTCAGTGTCTTTCGCAACAACGCCTACTATTTCGTCGGCGGCCTCATCCAGGTGGCGCTCGCCCTTTACTTTGCGGTCGTGCTCAACAACCGGCTGCTGAAAGGGCGCTACGTATTCCGGATGCTGCTGTTTCTGCCGTACGTGCTGCACAGCGTCGCCACGGTCATCATGTTCCGCAACGTGTACCACACGGAATACGGCTCGCTCAACCTGTTGCTGGAGAGCCTCGGGCTCGGCGCCTGGAAACAGCCCTGGCTCAGCGACCGGGTGCTCGTCGACTACGCCCTCGCGTTCATCTCCATGTGGAAGTACATGGGGTTGAACATGGTCATCTTCCTCGGGGCGCTGCAGTCCATTCCCGAAGACCTGTACGAAGCGGCGACGATTGACGGGGCAAACGGCTGGCAACGCTTCCGCCATATCACGATTCCCGGCATCTACGGCGTGATCGAACTGATGCTCATCCTGACGCTGACCGGCGCGCTGGAAGTGTTCGACATTCCGTACATCATGATGCTGGGCGCCAACGATACGGAAACGTTCGTCACCCAGACGATCCGGATGGCCTTCCAGTACAAAAAGGCCGGTCTGGCGTCGGCCATGGCGGTCGTGTTGCTCTGCATCGTCATGCTGGTCATTTGGGTGCAACGCAAACTGCTGTACAAAGGGGAGAAGCGGGAATGGAGCGTTTAGAACCGTGGTGGAGCAAGGCGTTCAAATATGCCACGCTGCTCGTCGCCTCGTTTGTCGTGCTGTTCCCGATCTATTCGGTCGTCATCGGCGCGTTCAAGACGCAGAAGGAATATTACGAAAGCGGTCTCGCGCTTCCGCAAAACTTCCTGAACTTCGACAACTTCGTGCGGGTGTACGAGGTCGGCAAGCTGGGTCTCGGCTTCCAGAACATCCTGATCATTCTCGCCGTCGTCATCGCGGGCAACGTCCTGCTCGGCACGATGGTCGCCTACGCGCTGGGCCGGTTCGAATTCCCGCTGCGCAAGCCGATTCTCGGCATGTATTTGCTCGCGCAGGTCGTGCCGCTGGTGACGACGCAGGTCGCCACGTTTTCGCTCGTCAAGGAACTGGGCCTGTTCAACACGATCTACGCGCCGATGCTGCTGTACATGGGCGCCGACGTGCTGCAAATCGTCATCTACCTGCAGTTCATCAAAAACATCCCGCGGGATCTGGACGAAGCCGCGATGATCGAAGGGGCGTCGCTGTTCCGCATCTACCGGTCGATCATCTTTCCGCTGCTCGCGCCGGCCACGGCGACGCTCGTCATCCTGAAGACGATTTCGGTGTACAACGATTTCTACATCCCGCTGCTGTACATGCCGAGCCAGAAACTGAAAGTCGTCTCCACCGCGATCTACGCGTTCGTCGGGCCCAACGCCGCACAGCTCAATGTCATCTCGGCGGGCATCCTGCTTATTTTCCTGCCTACGGTCGTCCTGTTCCTGATGTTGCAAAAGTACATTTTCGCCGGCGTGGTCAGCGGAGCGGTCAAATGATCCGCTCCGCCAGCTTTTTGTTTGTTTTGTTATCACAACAGGCGACAAGAAAAACAAATGGATTGCATTTTATCTTCAGCCTGGCTGCTTATAATTAGGCAATGAAAGCGATGCCAACAGCCTGCTTCGGAATATATCCTGTTGGCAACGCGATGCTGACGAATGGGGGTTGATATCAACATGAAAAGAACATGGCTGTTCGCGCTGGTATTGGTCCTGATGTTCAGCCTGCTGGCGGCATGCGGCGGCGGCAACAAGGAGAGCGAAAACAGCGCGTCTCCGTCCGCTTCTCCTTCCGCTTCCGCGTCGCAGGACGGCGAGTCGCCGGACACGGAGCTCAGCGGCACGATCACGTTCCTGTCCCATCGCACCGACTATGAAAGCGACGGCACGTTCGAACGGTACAAGGCCAAGTTCAAGGAGAAGTACCCGAACGTCGACATCGAGTTCGAAACGTTGACCAACTACGCCCAGGACGTCAAGGTGCGCATCACCACGGGCGAGGCGGGCGACGTGCTCATGCTCGATCCGGGCATCGCCAACAAGGAACTGCCGAACTTCTTCGAGCCGTTGCCGGATTCATTGTTTGAAAACGCCTACTTCCCGGACCAGCGCGCCTGGGAAGGCAAGCGCTACGGCATCACCACCGGCGTCAACACCATGGGCATCGTCTATAATAAGAAGGCTTTCGAGAAAGCCGGCATCACCAAGGTGCCGACGACGCTCGACGAGCTTTACGATGCGGCCCGCAAGCTGAAGGAAGCCGGCATCATTCCGCTGTACATGAACTACGGCGCGCAATGGCCGGTGGGCAACTGGTTTGAAGGCGCCGGTTGGTGGATCTCCGGCGACCCGAAGCTGCACGACAAGCTGGTGCAAAGCGATACGCCGTTCACGATGGACGGTCCGTTCGCCAAGGCGATCCAGATCGCCCGCACGTTCGTGGAGAACGGCTGGGTCGAGCCGGACCTGTCCACGAACAACTGGGAGATGTCCAAGGGCGAAGTGGCCACGGGCAAGGCGGCCATGTACTTCCTGGGCAACTGGGTTATCCCGCAGGTGATCGGCGCGGGCGCGGCGCCCGAGGACATCGGCTTCTTCCCGCTGCCGTATGACAACAGCGGCGGTCCGTACAACGCTCCGCTCGGCGGCGACTATTACATCGGCGTCAGCAAGAACAGCAAAAACAAGGAACTGGCCTTCAAGTGGGTCGAGTTTTTCGTCAAGGAGTCCGGCTACCAGGACGACTCCGGGTTCATGCCCATCTACAAGGACCAGGAGCCGAAAGTGCCGCAACTGGCCGAATTCATGTCGTTCAAGCCGAACCTCATCGAAGAGGTGCCGACGGATCCCCGGTTTAACGAAATCGCCAACAAGGCGGAGATCGGACTTTGGACGGGGGCCGCGGCGCAGGAGCTCATCGTGGCGGAAGATCTGCAGAAGGCGTTCGACGAACTGAACGCGGCTTGGGCGAAGGCCAAGAAGGATCTTGGATATTGACCGGACGTCAAATAGAGGTCTTTAGAAGCAAGCGAAAAGTCCCAAAAATCGCCAGAATGCCGGGAGATTCCCGGCTTTTTTTCCATTTCATTCTAATGTGAATCAATTCACATGTAATTCGGACTACTTCGACAACAAAATCCGACAAAATCCTACATCATTTTCTGATGCCTATGACGTAATGCATATGCTATATATTCAAGCGCAAAAATATGTGTTTAATTTACATAGTGAAAGGTAAATTTCGGTTGGATTTAGGCGGTGTCTGTCGGAAAATGAATCATCTGGTGGTGGAGGAGGCTTAAGATTTGGAACAACTGCAGGCTGCTGAACAGATGCGGGGCGACGACTTCAGACTGTGGTTGCACAATCAGACGAGAGGTCGACAAGCTCGCACCTATCCGATTCCCACGGAAAAGATCAAAAAGATCTTTATGGAAAAGGAACAAATTTTCCGTCGATCCCTGCCGTCGCCTTTCGTGCTGATTGTCACCGACAAATCGGGGTCGGTGTTGTTCTCCATGGGGCAACCGGATTGCCGGCAGTCGTACTTGAGCCAGACCGCCAGGGAAGGAGTGAATTTATTGAAGGAACCCCACCGCATCCGTCCGCTGGAGATGGCCGTCGAACGCAAAAACGACGTCTTTCTCACCGGCGACGATCCCTGGTTGGGGGAAGAGATGGGATGGGCCTGTTTGGCGCTTGCGCTCAACAATCCCGCGAATGAGGTATTCGGGTATTTCGCCTTGTTCACACCGCCGCAGAATTTGAACTTGAAAGCGTATCCCTTTGTCAAATCGCTCTCCATGATCATGGAAAGCGAAATCAATTCCAACCGGCCTTCGTGGGTGGATTTTACCGACTACATGGGGCATCAACTGGAACAGTTTGACCTGACCCCGCGCGAACGCCAGGTGGCTGCGCTGTGGATGATGGATTACGACTACAAGCAAATCGGGCGCGCCATCGGCATCAGCGAAAACACGGTGCGGGTCATCACCAACCGGTTGAACGCCAAAATGAATGTAAATTCAAAAGCTTCACTCATTTTGCGGGTATTGGGGGCCATCTGACCGAAGCGCCGGTCCCTCGGCAAAATGACCATACAACCGGGAACGACAGATGGGAGGATCCACGTTGCGTCAGAAACGGAAAAAGAAAAAAAGCAGCGCGGGGGCGGTGTTGGCCCTGGTCGCACTTCTTGGTTGCGCGGCGGCGGTTGTTGTATTGGATGTCGGAAACGTCCGCGAACGGTTGGCGGATTGGCTCCTGACGGACAAGCCTCAGCAATCGGCGCCGGAACCGTCCGACCACGGCGATTCGGATAACCCGCAGGCCGCCGGGACGGAAACCCCGTCGGCGGATGGAAACGAGGCGAAGGCGACCGCGGAGGACGCAAAGGGGAGCGGCGCGGATGGCGCGCAAAACCGTCAGGGAGGCGGAAATGATGCCGCCGTGGACGGCTGGCCGAGGCTGGCCACGGTGCGCGCCAACGCCGACGTCTCCGGTCTGAAGGAAGGCGCGAAGCTGCGCATCGACCTGCCGGCCGCCGGGACGTTCTCCTATCGCCAGTGGCGCGCGACGCCCGGGGTGGAGGGCGTGCAGAACGACGCCGTGGTGGCGTCCCTGATCTTCGAAGCGGCGCTGCGTGCCGGCCTGGAGGTGGGCGAACGGCACATCCATCCGTCCCTGCCGACGGGAACGCGCGCGGGGTTTGACGTCGACGTGTCCGAGGGCAAGGATTTGACGCTGCGCAACGGATACACGTTCCCCGTCGCGCTGACGCTCGCGTCTTCCGGCGGCACGCTGATCGCGGAAGTGAAGGGGGATGCCCCGGAGGACTGGAAGGCGCCTTCCGTCACCGTGTCCGAGCCGCAGACGTTCCAGCCGGAGCGGATGGAACTGGTGAGCGCCGACCGGTCGGAACTCGGCGTGACAACCGGCAAACCCGGCCTGCTGGTCAAGGTGTACGTGAACGGTCAACTGGCGCACAAGGATTTTTACGCGCCGGTGCCCACCCGCATTGTGCGCGCGCCGTCGCAGGACATGCAGGAAGCGTTCCGTCACGACGGTTCGCTGTCCGGTTCGTGACCGGGCGATATTATTTGGATGCTTTGAGGCGGGCCGGGGATGTGACAAGAGGATTCGCCGCAGGCTTCTTTGGTCGAACGCTTCGGGGGTGAACAAACGTGAAACTGGGCGAATTGCTGGTTGTCAACGGGATTGTGACGGAAGAGCAGTTGAACGAAGCGTTGAAAATGCAGGCGGAGGTCAAGAAGAAGCTCGGCTCGGTGCTGCTCGACCTGGGCTACATTACGGAACGGCAATTGGTCGAGGCGCTCGAATTCCAGCTCGGTTTTTCTTCGGTCAGCCTGTTTGACGCCAAAATCGATCCGAACGTCCTGTCGCAAATTCCGGAAAGTCTGGCGCGCAAGCACTGCATCATTCCGCTGCGCCAGAACGGCGGCAAGATCGTCGTCGCCATGGAGGACCCGCTCAATTACGACGCGATCGAGGAAATCCGCCTGGCCGTGGGCGCCAGCGTCCAGCCGGTGATCGCCACCCGCTCGGAAATCGAGCAGGCGATCAACCGCCACTACGGTCTCGAAGACACCGTCGAGGAATTAATGGAAGAGATCGAGTGGGAGGGGACGACCGACGACATCCAGGAGGCGCAAAGCCAGTCGTCCCCGATCGTCAAGCTGGTCAACCAGCTCATTCAAGGGGCCGTCGCGCAGCGGGCGAGCGACATCCACATCGAACCGACGGAAAAGCATGTGGTGGTCCGCTACCGCGTCGACGGGGTGCTCCATCAGGAGAAAGTGCTGCCGAAAAACATGCAGGGCGTGCTGACCGCGCGGCTCAAGATCATCTCCAAGCTGAACATCACCGAACGCCGCGTGCCGCAGGACGGCCGGATCCAGGTGCAGATCGACGGACGTCGGATCGACATCCGGATCTCGACGCTGCCCTCCGTGCACGGCGAAAGCATCGTGCTGCGGATTCTCGACCAGTCCGCGGGCGTCAAGTCGATGCGCGATCTCGGGTTCAGCGCGGAGAACCTGGTGAAGTTCGAAAAAATGATCCAGCGCCCGAACGGCATCATACTCATCAGCGGGCCGACGGGCAGCGGGAAGACGTCGACTCTGTACACGGCGCTGCGCCGGCTGAACGGGCCGGAAGTGAAGATCATCACGATCGAGGACCCGGTCGAATACCGGCTGGAAGGCGTCACCCAGGTGCAGGTGAACCCGCAGGTCGGGCTGACGTTCGCCTCCGGGCTGCGTTCGATCCTGCGGCAGGACCCGAACATCGTGATGGTCGGCGAGATCCGCGACGCGGAAACGGCCGAAATCGCCGTGCGGGCTTCGCTCACCGGCCACCTGGTGCTCAGCACGATCCACACCAACAGCGCCATCAGCACGATCAGCCGGCTGATCGACATGGGCATCGAGCCGTACCTGATCGCTTCCTCGCTCAACTGCGTCGTGGCGCAGCGGCTCGTGCGGCGGGTTTGCCAGGAGTGCGCCACGCCGTACCCGATCCGTGAAGACGAACGGCGCCAACTGGAGGAACTCGGGCTGCTCAGCGAGGTGAAGCGGCAGTCGGGCACGTTCAGCGCCCCGATCTCGGTCGTCAGCGAGAACCTGACGTCGATGATGCGGGGGAAAGGCTGCAACGCCTGCAACAAGAGCGGCTACAAAGGGCGTATCGCCATCCAGGAGGTGCTCGTCATCGACGAGGAGATGCGGCGGGCGATCGCGAAAAACCGCCCCCTCGACGAGCTCAAGGAGATCGCCGTGAACAAGGGCTTCACCAGCCTGCTGCACGACGGCATGAGCAAGGCGCTGTCGGGCATGACCACCAGCGACGAGGTATGGAAGGCGGTAGCCGAAGAGTGAGTGACATCCGGCAGGGATCGCCGGACATGACAAGCATCGCGTTCGGGAGGTGAACGTTCGGCATGCCCCTGTTTGTCTACGAGGCCGTCACGGCCAACGGAAAAAAAGTAAAAGGCGTGCACCGGACCGTATCCAAGACGGCCGCCATCCAGGAGCTGCGGGAAAAGGGACTCATCATCCGCAGCGTGCAGGAGAAAAAGGCGACCGTGATGGAGCGGGAAATCACCATCGGCCGTCCGGTCAAGCTCGAGCATTTCGTGCTGTTCTGCCGGCAGTTCGCCACCCTGATCCGCTCCGGCATCCAGATCGACCAGTCGCTGGAAATCATGGAGGACCAGACGACGTCCAAAAATCTGAAGGCGGCGCTCAGTGACGTGACGGAGAAGGTGCGCAACGGTTTGCAACTGTCCAAGGCGATGAGCGACCACCCGAAGATTTTTCCCGAGATGTTCGTCAACATGGTCGCCTCCGGCGAATCCGGCGGCAACCTGGATGACGTGCTGATGCGGATGGCCGACCACTACGAGAAGGAGCATGCGACGATCCAGAAAGTGAAGTCGGCGATGACGTATCCGATCATCGTGCTAACGCTCGCCGTCGGCGTCGTGATCTTCCTGCTGCTCAAGATTGTGCCGACGTTCGCGAAAATGTTCGAGGAGCAGGGCGTCGAGCTGCCCTTTGTGACCAGGGCCATCATGATCGCCAGCAACGCGGTGATCAATTTCTGGTGGCTGATGCTGCTTATTGTCGGCGTCATCGTGGTCGGGTTGCGGCTGCTCGCCGGCACCGAAGAGGGTAAGCTCGCGCTGGACAAGTTCAAGTTCCGCATGCCCGTCTTCGGCAGCGTCTTCCTGAAAGCGGCCATCGCCCGGATGAGTCGGACGCTGGCGTCGCTGTACAACAGCGGCGTGCCGGTGCTGCAGTCGATCGACATCACGGCCAAGGTGGTCGGCAACCGGGTGCTCGGCCAGGTGCTCGCCGACTCGCGGTCGAGCCTGTCGGAAGGGAAGCAGATCAGTGAACCTTTTGAAGCGAGCGGTCTGTTCCCGAAGCTGGTCATCTCGATGCTGCGCGTCGGGGAAGAGACCGGGCAGATCGACCACATGCTGCTGAAAGTCGCGGAGTTTTACGAGAACGACGTTGAACAGACGGTGGACCGGCTCAAGGCCGTCCTCGAACCGCTCATGCTGCTCGTCGTGGCCGGCGTCGTCGGGTTCATCGTCATCGCCGTCATGACGCCGATGTTCACCATCTATGAGACGTTCCTCAAATAAGGAAGTGCCGTCGCGTCCGACTCCGGGCGCGTTGTGAACCGGAATGCTTTGAAAGGAGGTGAGACCAGACATGAGCGCGATAATTGCAACCCATTCCATGAACCACCTTCAAGGAGGAGATGTACACATGTCGACCGCTGTTGCGGTACAACCGCAAAAACGCAAAGGATTGCTGGGCAATGAAAAGGGGCTCACGTTGATTGAACTGCTGGCTGTCATCGTCATTCTGGCGATCATCGCCGCCATCGCCATCCCGTCCATCGGAGGGATTATCAACCGCACGAAAAAAGAATCCCACCGCGCCAACGCGCAAATTATCGTGGATGCGGCCCGTTACGCGGTGACGGCGGAAGGATTCCCGATGGTGGGGAAAACACCGGCAGACGGTACAGTCGAAACTCAAAATGATTCAAAAGTCATTCAAGTGTCATTGGATGAGCTTAACACTAAAGGTTATTTGGAAAACGTGCCGAAAGATCCCGAAAATTCTCCTGACACTTATGACAAAGACGCATCGTATGTAAAAATTTACCAAATCAATGCCACAGGAAAATACCGGTATCAAATTTATCTGAAAAAAGCTGATGGCAACGTCGTCTTTGGCGGTGAAACCTGGGAAGACGAAATCAGAACCAAGGATCTGAATGGTTCATCTTCCAGTTCGCCTTCGCCGTAATTTCTTTCACGCTGACAACCGCACTACACCGGAGCCCCCACTCCGGTGTAGTGCCCCCGACGGTTTGGCCCAACAGCTTGGAAACGAGGAGACTGCAGCCTATGTTCGGAATCAACCGCAAAAAAAGGCGTTGCGGCCTGCAATTTCTCGACCGGCAGATCAAACTGGTCGTTGCCGCCGGTTCGTCCTACAGCCGGATCGTCCATTTCCGCAGCATTCCGCTGCCCGACGGGACGATCAAGGAAGGGAAAATCGTGGATGAAGACCAGTTGGTGCAGCAACTGGCCAACCACGTCAAGCTGCTGTCACTTGAGGACGAAGAGGTCAGCCTTACCGTGCCGACTTCCAGCGTCGCGCTGCGGAAAGCGACGTTTCCGCGCGTCAAGGACAAGGAATTGCGCAACCTGATCGACGTGGAGCTGCACGGCGGCGAGACCCAGTTGCCCTTCCGCAATCCGGTGTTCGACTTCGTGCCGGTCCGGAAAGGGGACGAGGATCAGGACGTGCTCATCTTCGCCACCCCGGCCGATGTCGTCGAACAGTACGTGCGGGTGGTGAAAAACGCGGGCATGCAGCCGGTGGCGGTGGACACCTCCCCCTTGGCGCTGTTCCGCCTGCTGTTGAAAGGATTGCGCGCTTACGGCCAGACGTTGCCGAAGCGGTTCCTGATGTTGGATGCGGAACCGGAACGGGCGGAAATCAGCATCTTTGTGGACGGGTATCCGGTCTTTTTCCGCACGGCTTCGATGAACATGCCGTTTCTGCCCAACGAGGAGGATGACCGGAACACCCAGTACGCGCGTCAACTGTCCGTCGAACTCGGCCGCATCATGAACTACTACAAATACAGTGTCGCCAATGATCAGGAAGATGTCAAGCACCTCGTGCTGGTCGGGGATCCGTCGCTGTGCGATCACCTGGCCCGGACGCTGGAGGAAGATTTTGAACGCATTTTGCAAATGCCGGTGGACGGGGCGCTGGTCAACTTTGAACCGCCGCACAAGTCGTTCGCCGTTTCGATCGGACTGGCCATGAAGGGTGCATGATAGATGAGTGAACCGGTCATGAACACATCACCGTTGGAAATCAATCTGTTGCAGTGGGACGAAGACGCGAGTCTGGAAACGGAATCGTTGGGTAAACCGTTGCTCGTGCTGGCCGTCCTGCTCGTCGGCATCTGCGTCGTGGGCTGGCTGTGGAACGACGCGAGGGTGCGATCCCGGGAGTTGCAGGCGGAATTGGACGCCGTGAACGCAAAGATCAACGAACTGGAGGCGCGCCGGGCGGAAACGGGACTATCGATGCCGGTCCAAACCTGGTTGGCCTTGCCGGAGGCGCTCCGTACGGCCGTACCGGAGACGACGGCCATGCTGGACAGCCTGCGGGCGCTGTTGCCGGAGGAAGCCAACCTTACGTCAGTCGTCTACATGGAGGACGGCAACCTGAAAGTGTCCGGACGCTTCGCCTCGGTGGAGCACGTTATCGCCTTCATGCGGGAAGTGCAGGAAAGCGGAAATTTCGAGCTGGTGAACATGTCCGGCCTGAGCAACACCCTTCCGAGGGACGGAACGGAGGGCGGCGCCGAATCGGGCGCTGCGGGACCCAAGACGCTGCCGGTTATCGCGGTGTCCTTCGACCTCCGGTACGCGCCGTCCTCGCCGGAATGAAGAAGGGGGCGGTGCGTGATGCAACTGTTGCAAAATACGAAAATTACGGCGTTTGCCATCGTGTTGATCGTGCTTTTGCAAGTCGCCGCTTATGTTTATTATGTTCGTCCGGTGCAGGAGCAGCGTAACGAGCTCGCTTCGCAACTGGACAATCGCCGTCAGTTGCTGTCCGCGTTGGAACAGGCGGAACAGCCGCAGAACGACCCTGGCTACGTCGTGCAATTGGCGCAGGTACGGACGGAAATTCCGGAGCTTCCCTATCCGGAACTTTTGCTGCGAGAATTGCGGCTGCTGGAAGCGGTCGGCGACGTCCAGATGAAATACTACAACATTCAGGTGGGGGAACAGGCGCTGGCCAACGGACAGAGCACGTTCCCGCCGTTTGCCCAGACGGGTTCTTCGGGAGCAAACGCGGGAGCGTCCGGCAGTGCGGGCACCGCGGGAGGAACGCTGAGCGCGGAACAACAACAGACGCTGCAACAATTCGGCCAGACGCTCTACCCCGTGACGATCACGACCGAATTCGAGGGCGGCTACATCCAGATTCGCCGTTTGCTGGCCGAAGTCGAAACGCTGAACCGGATCTGGCATGTGACCAACCTGACGCTGAACGAATCCACGTCGCTTGAACAGGTGGCGATCAACGTGCCGAACCGGCAATTGCGCTGCCAGATCACGTTCCGCGCCTATTACGCGCCGACCTTGCAGCAGATCTTCAAGCAGCCGTTGCCGATTTGGCATGAGGAACCCGGCAAGCGAACGGTGCCGTTCTGATCGGGAGTCCATTTGCAACAGAGAGGGGAAAGCCAGTGACGGCCAACGATTTTGCCTTGGCGCAAGAAGATGCGATGACCGTGTCGGCGCTGCTTGAGATGGCCTACGAACAAAAGGCGTCCGACGTGCACCTGAATCCCGGTTCCCCGCCGCTCATGCGGCTGAACGGCGTCCTGACGCCGATCGTGCCGACGGTGCTGCGGCCCGAAGACACGATGCGGATGGCCAAGGAAGTGTTCAACGCCGAGCAGTTGGACAAGTTGAACAAGAAAGGCGAGGTCGACTTCGCCTACACGCTTCCCGGGCTGTGCCGGTTTCGGGGAAACGCCTTCCGGCAAAAGCGGATGGTCAACCTGGCATTCCGGGTGCTGTCGTCCAAGGTGCCCACGCTGGAACAGATCCAGCTTCCCGCATTTGTCCGGGATTTTGCCACCAAGCAGCAGGGGCTCGTGCTCGTGACCGGGCCGACCGGTTCCGGGAAATCGACGACGCTTGCGGCGATTCTGAACTATATCAACGAAACCCAGCACAAACACATCATTACGCTGGAAGATCCGATCGAATACGTTCATTCGAGCAAAAAATGCCTGATCGCCCAGCGCGAGATCGGCACCGACACCACGTCGTTCGCTAACGGCTTGCGCGCGGCGCTCCGCCAGGACCCGGACATTATTCTCGTCGGCGAGATGCGCGACCTGGAAACGATCCGCACCGCCATCACCGCCGCGGAAACCGGCCACCTGGTGTTCGCCACGCTCCATACCCCCGACGCGCCGCAGACGGTGGACCGGATCATTGACGTGTTCCCAATGGAGCAGCAGCGGCAAATCCGCATCCAGCTTGCGTCGGTGCTCGTCGCCGTCCTGTCGCAGCGGCTCATTCCGAGATGGGACGGTTCGGGGCGCGCCTTGGCTCTGGAGGTGCTGATCAACACGCCGGCGGTCGCCAACCTGATCCGGCAGGAGAAAATCTACCAAATCAAATCCGTCATGCAGACGAGCCGCCATCTGGGCATGCAGACGATGATGAGCAGCATCCAGGAACTGGTCGATCAAGGCATCGTCCATCGGGATGCGCTCAGAGATTACGCCTTGACGATTGGGGAGGAAGTTTGATGAGCAGGTGGATCCGGCAAAGCGCAGCAATTGTGTTCGCGGTGTTGATCGTCGTCATGTCCGCATTCCCCGCGGCGGCGGAGTCGGACGCACCTTCCGGAAATGCCGCCGGAACGGTGGACTGGGCGAATCTGCTTAAGAAACCGGCCGAGGAACGGCAGGAGCTGTATCAACAGCTCAGGTTTGACACCGCCGGATGGAAGGCCGGCGACGTGTTGTTCCGGGAACCGTTCGTGGTGGTCAGCGAAGCGGGCGTACGGGGATCGGACGCGGCTGCGATGGTCCGTATCTGGACCGGTTGGTTCGCTCGCGTCGATGACGACCTGGTCACGGTATGGGACGAAATCTGGATCGGTCCGGACGGGGATGTCATTCTGGCCGTTCCGGAAATGGAAACCGTCATTTTGGACTATTTCAAGTCGCCGACTCAATCCGCCTATTGGAACAAGGATTACGTCGGCCGCTACCCGTGGGTGTCGATTCCGACGGACGCGGAAGCCGAGGCGGCGAAACTGTCCAAGGTGCCGGGGACCGGCGTGGCCAACGCGTACGGTCTGAAACCGGAAGGGGAGGCGGATCTGGTGGATGTCCCGTCGGTGCAACCGCTTCCGGTCGTCCCCGATCGCATCCGTCCCAAACGGGTGTTCCCGGAAGTCGAGGTCCGGCAAGTGCCGAAGGACATTGAAAATCATTGGGCCCGGGAAGACATCCTGGCGTTGATGCGAAAGGGTGTCGTGACCGGATACAACGACGGCACGATCCGGCCGCAAAAGACGCTCACCCGGGCAGAGTTTATCACGTTGCTGATGAAGGGGTTGCAACTCAATCCCAGCGTCACCGGCAACTCTTCCACCTACAGCGACGTGAAAAAACACTGGGCAGGCGCCACCATTGCCGAGGCCGAGCGTCTGGGCATTCTCCCGAAGGGGGACGGCAAGGCCAAGTTCGGACCGAACGAGCCGGTGACCCGTCTGGAGATGGCCCTTTGGATCGCGAACGCGCTGCCGCTCGTCGATCGCACGGATGAAGGGCCGGCCGTCTCGTTCAAGGATACGGGCAAATTGAACGCCGCCCAGCAGACGGCCATCCGCAAGGCGGTGAACAACAATTTGCTTAAAGGTTACGTCGACGGCACGTTCAAGCCGGAGCGGTCGCTGACCCGCGCGGAAGCGTTTGTGGTGACGTACCGTCTGACCGAGTTGTAAAGAACCGTAATGATTGAACCGTCGATTAAGCTACTTGGAGAGGAGAGATTTTGGCAATGCGCGGAACGTTTTGGCCCCGCTTCGTTCGACCGCTGGCGCTGCTGCTTATTGTTGCGCTGCTGCCCGTGGTTCCCGCGGCGCCGGCGCAGGTCGCATACGCGGCGGGCAACAGTTGCCTGACCCTGACCGGGACGTTGAAAGAAAACAACGGAACCGTGTTCATGTTCCAGCCGATCACGTTCGAATACACGATCCGGCCGGAAGGCGAACTGATCGAACTGGTGCGCGATCCGGTCGACGTGGCCATGGTTCTGGACGTGTCGGGAAGCATGAATTACGGCATGCTGCCAAATAAAACGAAACCGACCCGTCTCGACACGCTGAAAGAAGCCTCGCTGAGCTTTCTGGACGATCTGGCCGACCAGCGGGCCGGCGACCGGGTCGGGCTGGTCAAGTTTGCGACCACGGCTTCCGTCGTTCGGAGTCTGACGAACAATTACAATACGCTGAAGCAGGACATTGAACGACTGACTGCCAATGGCAACACCAACATTGATGACGGCCTTCGCAAAGGCCGGGAAGTATTGAACGCCGGTTCGAACCAGCAGAAATTCGTCATCCTGGTTTCGGATGGGTACCCCACGCATTACGGGAATGGGAAATCAGGCGGCAGCGAAGCCAAGAGACAGGCGTTGCTGCGGGCGAACGAGCTGGCGGCGGCGGGCATTCCGGTTTACTCGATCGCGCTCGGCTCGCAAGGGGCCAGCAACGTCGACCACGCCCTGCTGGAGGAAATTTCGTCCCGCACCGGCGGCGAGAAATTTACCGCAGGCAATGTCGACGAACTGAAAGAAGTGTTCCGCAACATCACCCGTGCGATCCAGAAGGAGGGCAAAATCTCCAACATCTTCATCCGTCAGCCGCTTCCCGACGGGTTTGAACTGGGCGAGGACAATCCTCCGGGCACCCGCATCGAGAACGGCGTGCTGCTGGTGCCGATTCCGGACATTACGTATCCGTTCACGGTCAGTGAGCTCAAGTTCACGATCACGCTGAAGCAGACCAAGCAAGTCGGCAGCTACACCTTCGAGGATGCGACGCTCACCTTCCGCGACGCTTGCGACCGTGATTCGTCCACGGTCATTCCGAACAACAACTCGATCACCGTCACGGGTTGGCTGGACACGTGGGGCAACCTGTACGTCGGCGATGAAAACGGCGCGGTCATCCGTTATCGGCACGCCGACCTGAACGAGAAACAGTTCACGGTTCCCGGCAACGGAAAACTGATCACCAAAATTGAATTTATAGATTCGGCTGCCGATGTGGACGACGACGCCATCGTAAAGGTCACGTACGTTGACGGTTCCACCATGACCCTGAACTTGTTGCCGAAAGCGCCGACCATCGCGCTGATCGATAAGAACGGCAATGAGATCAATAAGGATGGCTGGTTCGCCGGTCCCGCCAAAGCCCGCGTCTCGGGCAGCGGACATCAGCTTCCCGCCAACACCGCGTTTGACGGCGCGAACGGCGACTTCCAAAGCGCCTATATCAGCGGTTACGAGTACCGCATCAACGGTGGAGACTGGATTCCGGTCGGGGCTGACACCTGGTTTGAAGTCGGCGAAATCGGCAGCGGGATCCAGATCGAGGCACGGGCCGTAACGCATTCCGTGTCCGGCTTGGCGGACAAGCCGTCTTACGGCGATGTGGCTTCACGCGAGACGTCGCTGGATGACACGGGTCCGAAAATCAACTTTACCGCGGACAAGAGCGGCAAGGTGTTTGCCAATAACGATCCGGAACTCACCATTCAGGTAACGGATCCGGAAAGTCCCGTTGTCCGTGTCAAAGTTACCGTAGTGAATGCAAGCGGCAAATCGTTTGTCAAAGAATATCCGTTCAACAGCCATAATGTCACCTTGAAAGCGAAACTCTCCGAAATCGTTTCGGCCGAGAAGGACCGGATCGGTTGGGACAAGGTCACCATTCTTGCCGAAAATGAAGCCGGACTGACCAGCCAGGTCACGGATTGGTTGCTGGTCAATCCCGGTCCGGGCGGTTCACTGGTCACCAAGGACGGAAAAGATTATTCCACCAAAGCGTCCAACAAGCCGGTGACCGTGGTGCTGGAAGACGTGGAGGAAACGATCGTCAAGAAGCTGAACAACGATACGTTCGACGTCAAACTTGCCGGCAAGTGGTTCCAGATCGTGGAAGGCAACAAACAGCCGGATAACAACAAGTGGAGCAAACTCGGCGGACTGCAGCTCCAGGTCACCGGTCAGGGAACCAATACCGTATGGGTGAAGCTGGCGGACGACAAGGGCAACGAGGTCACGATCAGCATCGTCGTGAAAATCGACTACAACCAGAAACGCTATTGAGCCTGACGCTCCGGGGCGGCCGGACCGGCATGCGGCATGAGTCCGGCCGGCCGCCGCTGGGCGCGGACGCTCCATACCGCTGAACGGACCGGAGCGCCGACGGCGGGAGGAAAAGAAATGGAAGACATCAAGCAACTGCGGGACGAACGCGGCTTCACGCTGGTGGAAGTGCTGGCCGCGTTGACGATCATGGCGGTCATCAGCGTGACGATCATCGGTTACTTCGTATCGGCCATGGACCGTTCGACCGAGGAAAGCCGCCGCGTCATCGCGATCAACCTCGCGCGGCTGAAAGCGGCGGAGTTAAGGGATTGGGCAAAACAGGAAAGTTCCGGACAGACCCACTATAAAGGGTTGCGCAACCTTTCCCAGACGGTGTTCAGGGAAAACGACCCTCCTTTCGATCAGAACGGTCTGCTAACCGCCACCCATATTTCGGGCACGACCTATCATTACGAGGTCACCCTGTTCCCGGACGAAGGCGCGGGATCGCACACGGAATGGCTGGACTCTATCATGGGGGACCAAGCGGATAAATTTCTGATGCGCATGATCGTCAAGGTGTATTGGAGAGAAACGACCGCCGGTCCTTCATCCGCCCAATCGGTCACTCTGGATACGTATCTTGTTGATCGGAGGTGAGGCGCCATGCAGCATCGCCGGATGGTTGGGCCGATGGCATCGCCTGCAATTCGTTCCGTCGCCAGGGACGAGCGCGGCCTGACCCTGATCGAACTGCTGACGGGGCTGTTGCTGTTCGGCATGATCACCTCCATTCTGTATTCCTTCCTGTTCATGGGCGCTTCCATGTACAGGAAGATTTCCGTGGAAACGCAGCTCCGCAACCAGGCCGACGCTCTCTACGGACGCATCATGTCGGAGTTGAAAGATGCGGTCTACGTGCAGCAGGGCGCCAGTGAAAAAGAAATTGTGATCGTCAAGCGGGCGAGCGATCCGAAGGTCTATGTGGAGACGTACACCATGGTGATCGAGCAGGACGACGACGGTTTGTACGGGGTGACGGTCACCGGTCCGGGAGCGGCGGACAAGAAACGGTTTGATCTGACTCCGCGGTTCGTCCTGAACGAATCGGAATCCAAACTGATCGCCTCGACCCAAAACCTGGTCAAGGTGCTGCTGGTTTTTGAACGGGCGGACGGCGACGCGGTTCCGGACGCGGAAGACGCGAAGCTCGTGCTTGAATCTTCGATCCCGTTGTTCCGGATGGAATGAGAGGTGATCACGCCAATGACAGGTTGCGGACCATCCGAACAGGACTTGGAACTGGTACAAGATCGCTCCGGAGAACGGGGCGCCGCCCTGCTGGTGGCGCTGCTTGCCGCCGTTTTTCTGACTATTCTCGGGCTTGTCCTTCTGGAAATTCTGAAAGGCGGACTCGCCCAGGCGGCGTCGACGGAGGCGTCCATCCAGGCCGAGGCGCTGGCGCAGCGCGGAATCGACGATGCGACCGCCCTTGTCTGGAACGAGGTGATCAAGAGCAACCAATGGTCCACTTATCACGACCGAATTGAAACGCTCGAACCTGCGCTGAACTCGCTGATTCAGCAGATGGACGACAAAACCGTAACCGGCGAGCGGGGGACGTACACCATCAAGATCGTGGGAGATACGAACAATTACGAAGACTACAAAGAGAACTACCAAATCATCCCCGATTATCCGTACAGCCGGATTCTCACCGTGCAGTCCACCGCGACGGCGGGGACGACGCGGAAACGGACGGTTACCAAGCAGGCCGACATCTTTGTCACCACGATCAACCCGGTATTCAAGTACCCGCTTTCCGCCGACAACGAACTGGCGCTGAGCGGCACGCCTTATATCGTCGGCGACGTGCTGACGGGTGCCGGGAATCTGAACGTGTTCAACTGGGCGTATTTCATCGGATCTCCCGGGAATCGACATGCGGTGGAAACCGATTGGCCAACGATCAAGGGGTTTTACAAGGCGTTGGCGGTAGAACCCAGGGATACGCAAGGAAATCTTCCGTCGATTCCAAATCAGACCAGGATTTTTTCGCATTATGAACCGTTCAGGGACGACCAGCTCCCGGATGCTCCCCATATTTCGGTGATCGGTGCGGTCAACGCCAGAATCACGCAAATGGACAACGACCTGAATAACGGTACGGCGTTCCAGCCCATTTTGGATGAAGAATTCGGCGGTCACGTTATCAATTCCAACGTGACCATCAGCAAGAAGTACGTGGGACAATGGGTGACGTTCCCCACGGAAGTGACCATTGGCAACCCGAATGGGGGCCCCGTGCATTTCGCCGTGGATGGCGGCGTCATGACGATGACCTCGGACGCCAAGGTGTCGATTCCGAAAGGTTCGCTTTATGTCAGATACGATAATCCTTATATTGCGGCGGCGACCTTCGCGGGTTCGCTGGAAGTTGCGCCGCCGTATGCGGTCGTGGTACAGGGCAACGTGGTCATCGAAGACGGCTTCCATTTCAAGGGGAACATGTTCATCGACGGTTCGGTGCAGATCGTCGGCTCGGTCAATTTGGAAGGCACCCTGTACGTCAGCGGAACCGTGGACATGAAGGACATGAAGTCCATCAACTTTGTGGACGAGAACAATGACGGCATAGCGGACAAGGAATCCGCACCGTTGATCCTGCTGGCCGGCGGACAGGTGATCTTTTCCGAGAGCCGAAGCGACGATCCGATCCGGATTCGCGCGTTCCTGTACAGCCAGGAGCCGATGAATCTGTACGGTGTCGTGTCGAAACTGCACATCACCGGCGGGGTGCATGGCCAGACGGTCACGCTCAACGCCCTGCGGGAGGATCCCAACAATAAAACCGGACATTTTGTGGGTGATGATCTCGATCCGTTTTACTTCACCCCGAAGGATGCGCAGTTGCAACTGCCGCCGGAATCGTCCAACCTGCAAATCTTTTACGACCATGAGCTGTTTTCCCGGCCGCCCGTCGGCATTCCGGTGACGGACGGACTGACGATGTTCGTGCAGAGCACGGTACCGGCGCCGGCCGCCCCATAATTCGATCATCACATGATTAAAATGCGAAAGGAGGTAGACCGGGTTGAGCATTCGCTTTCTGATCGTGGACGACACGAAGTTCATGCGGAAAATGCTGACCGACATCCTGAAGGGCATGGATTACGAAGTCGTCGGGGAAGCGGACAACGGCACCACGGCGGTGCAAATGTTCAAGCAACTGCGCCCGGACGTGACGTTCATGGACATCTACATGCCCGAGGTGGACGGCATCGAGGCGATGCAGCAAATCCGGAACATCGACCCGAAGGCGATCGTCATCGTCTGCTCGGGCACGAGCCAGCAGTACCTGATTTCCGACGCCATGAAAATGGGCGCGAACGGTTATGTCATGAAGCCGTTCAAACCGAAGCAGATCAGCGAAGTCATCCAGAAATACGTGTTGCCGCATCTGCCCAAGCCGGAAGAGAAGGAGTCGGCCGCTTCATCCGCCAAGGACGTTCCGGTCGCGGAACGGCAGGACGCCCCGCCGGAAGGAAAGGCGGCGGAGCGCGAAAAGACGCAGGAGAAGGAAGCGCAGGTGAAGCGGGAAGAAAGCCGGGAGGCGCAACCGCAAGCCAAGACGGAGGCCCAGCCGGCGACGCCGCCGGAAGCTCGGGAAGCGGGCGAAGAAGCGAAGCCCGAGGCCCGGCAGGAAGCCGGTCAGCCCGCGCAGGAAGAAGCGCCTCAGGCCGCCGGGGCCAATGCGCAAGCGCAGCCGGAGGCCGAAGCGCCGGCCAAGGCGGAGCCCGCTGCCGCGCAGGCGAACGCGCCGGCGCCGCAAGGGACGGCGGCGGCAGAAGAAAAGGCGGCGGAGCCGGCAGCCCGGCAAGACGCCGGTCCGGACGAGCAGCCGCCTGAACAGCCTGCCGCGGCCCGGAAAACGGCGGATCCCGAGGCTCCGGCCGAAGCTCCGGAACTGGAGACTCCGGTCGACGACTGGCCGGGCGTGGTGGCGGAGGAAGAAGCCGTCGCCTTGTCGGATGCCGTGGAAGCGGGGAAAGCCGGGGAAGAGGCCGAGGAAGAAATCACGTTGTCCGTGGCCGGGGAACCCGAGCTGGAAGTGCTGGCGGCAAGCCCGGAGGTGGCGGCGGAGCAGGACGAGGTGTCGTCCGGCGGACTCGGGTTCAAAGTGTTGGAAAGCGCAGAGGCGGAAGCAGACGAATTTCTCGAGTTCAGTTCCGATGTCCCGGCGTGGAATGCGGATGAGGATCCGGATGACGATCACCCCGTATTGCCGGCGGCGGAAGTCATTCCGATCAGCGAACTGAAAGGCGGATCATCGAAGGAGGAATCGGGCTTGAAAGAATTCAGATCGTGCATTTCATGCCGTTGGAAAGAAGATGTGGCCGACCAGGAAGTGGTGTACAACGTGACCTGCTACGAAGGCGAGCCGTTTTTGCGCATCGAGTCGTCCGCGAAGGGGGAAGAGTTGCTCCTTTCGTTCGATGGGTTGCGGCATCTGTTGCAATGGTTGGACAAACATGCCCTTCAGGTGTCGGGACCGCGCAAGGAAGTCGCCCGCCATTCCTGACCCCGGAGCGTGAAGCACAGGCATGACGGCGGAAACGTGGCTGTGGACGTTGTTCTGGTTTGGGTTCGGGGCGGCGGCCGGTTCCTTTTGTGTGCTGGCGGGACTCCGCATACCCCAGCGGAAATCGGTGGTGCGCCCCCCTTCCGCGTGCCCGTCCTGCGGCGCACGCATTTCCGGCATCGACCTGGTGCCGATCGTCGGATGGTTGTGGAGGCGAGGGGCGTGCCGCCATTGCCGCGCGCGCATCTCCCCCATCTACGTATTGGGAGAAGCGGGGACCGGCCTCCTGTTTGCGCTTTTGTACCTTCACCACTCGTCGGTGGCCGAATGGATCGGCGGCATGTTGCTGGTGGCGATGCTGGTGGCGCTCACGGTGAGCGATCTGAAATACCGGCTGCTGCCCGATCGGATCGTGTATCCTTCTTTTGCCGTCTTTGTCCTGTACCAATTGCTGGTGGCACCCGGCCAGATCTGGAGCCATGCCCTCGGTTTGCTGATCGGCGGCGGGATGTTGCTGGCCGTCTCATGGGTGAGCGTAAAAGCGAACCGGCCCGCGATGGGGGGCGGCGACATCAAGCTGATGGCCTTGCTCGGGTGGTTGCTCGGATTTGAACGGGTGTTGCTGGTGATCCTTCTGTCGTCCGTACTGGGATTGCTGGTGGGCTTCAGTCTGATCGCGGCGGGGAAAATGCGCAGGGATACGTTCCTGCCGTTCGGGCCGTTTATCGCGGCGGCCGCCTTGTTCGCGTGGATGTGGGGACAGGACGTTGTCGATCGGTATTTGAATCATTTCGTCTATATGTAATCTGGAATAAAACAAATGACATGAAAATATTCCTATATCAGTTACAGGTCGCCATCGCGGAACTCCGCCGAAGGAAAACCCGCCCAAGGATGGGACCTGTTTTTTTTTGCTCAGTTCTGTAGTGCATCCGGATGGCGGTTCCGGTGCAGCTTGTCCAGCAGCGCCTGCAATCGCTTGATATGACATTCCGCGACGAAGCACGTTTTGTCCCGGCCGTCGCATCCGGCAAAATGGGCAACGCCCAGCTCGGGGTCCAGCCGTTTGATTTTGCGCACATTCACCACACAAGCCTTGTCCGCTTTTTCAAACCCTTCCGCCGAAGCTTGCACCAGATTGTGGAGCACCTTCAGCGAGTTCCAGGGCAGGCGGTACACCCCGTACGCCGTATGTCCCCATATTTGCCGTTGTTCGACTTCAAAAAAAAGAAACTCGTCCAGCGGCACCGAGTGCAGCGTCTGACCGTCGTCCTGCGGCGAAATGACGGTGATGGAGCCGTTCCAGTTCATAGGCATATCTCCGGTCGTTCAATGGAAATCGGGCCCGCATCAGCCCGGTCAGCCGAGCCCGGAAAGGCGTCGGCGCACTTCCTGCATTCTGACGCGGGCAATATAACAGTATTTGGCATCCGGCGGTTCCCCGAAATACCCTTTGCACCACTCCGCATCCAGTTGGCGGATTTTCGCCAGATTGGCGATGTAGTTGCGGTCGGTTCGGTAGAACCGGGGATCGGTTCCCCGGATCGCCTTCCACAGGCGATCCAGGGAGTCCCATCCCGTGCAGTACTCCTTCTGCGTGGTTTGAGCCTTCACCTGGTTCTGGTGAAAGAAGAAATAGAGCACGTCTTCGGCCGGAACGGACACGAATCCGGTGCTGCCGTCTTCTTTCTCCGACAGGGTGAAGGTGCCGTCCCACGACATCATGCCGCGTCCTTTTTCAGCAGTTCTTGCGGCACTTCGGGTTGGTGAGCCCAAATGGCGCAGGCCGTCAGGACGGAAATGGAAGCGATCGCGGCGGCCAGCGAGCAAATCAGGTGGACAACTCTTCTTTTCATGTTCTTTCACCTCCTTCGGATAAGCAAAATGGATTGAATAAAGAAGGTAACGGCAATGATGGGGGATTGAATGATCAAATTGGTTCCGATCAGCAACACCGACACAACGCGAAGATGCGGAAAAAATCGTCTCGGAATTCGCGTCTGGTTTTCAATTTTTCGGGTGGCGAACACCGCCGCCAATCCCATGCTGATCACGCTCATCGTGACAAGCATCGCGGGCGTCACGTATTCGGCGGCAAGCGGTATTAAGTTGGCCCCTGCCGATGTGATCAAAATGCAGGCGACACTGGATTTGAGATGGATCCCCCCCGACAGCGCGCGCAGCACGGCGAACGCCACCATGGCCAGAATCGTTTCTAGCACCTGTCCCAGAATGGCGGCAACCGTTAAGGATACGATGATGGTACCCGCCACATTGATGATGGTGGCCAGCGCGTAGGTCAGGACTTCGACGCTGATCGGGTGCGACGGATGGATCTCTTTCAATCGATACGCCAATCTTTTGGATAGGACGGCAATCATACTTCCGATCGCTCCTTCCGAATGGCCAAATATAACAGATAGACAAGAATTACGGTTCCTATAAATACCCCGTAGTATAGATTTTCGGTTATAAACAGAACTAAAAACGCAATGTACCAGATCAGGATCGTACTGATCATCAGCAAGTTTTCACCCTTAAACCGGAACCGGTTAAAGGGAAAAGAAAAACCGTATCCTCTTTTGTACAAAAGATGACTGCATACCGTCGTGATCACTGCGGAAATGAATTGGAGGATAAAAGCATCCGTGTGGTAGGATCGAACATTTTCAAGGGTTACAACGTTGAAGCTAATTAAGATAAGCATGATCGATGTTTGGACAATAAAATAGATGACATAAATCAAACTTGAAATAATGAGCGACCATATCGCCGGAATCTTTAAAATGGCATATGCGGCAAATGCGTAGATGAAAATGGAGATCAGAGGAGAGACCGGAGTCAATTGCAGTTCAATGCGGATGATGTAGGTCAGGATCGGAAACAACAAACTGGCAACGGCGATTTCCTTGAGGTAGGATTGCGCGTCGAATCGGAACAGATAAAACATCAGGATAAAAATTCCCGCCGCTTCGATTGCCCCAAAAAAGATATACCCCACCATTTTCAGGTCTATCATGCGTGAAACCGCTCTCCTACTGAGAATATATGGGTGTTTGTATGGTAATATTATTATATTTTTCTGACAACTTCTAGGGAGAAAATTGTCGAAATATGTTAATTGATAAAAATGAATGCCAGTTAATCAAAATCGTTATATATATCTGCAAAATCGAACGAGATTTATCGGTTCTAAATGCAATATCATGATAGTCGGAATCACACAACGGACAGAAAGGGCGTTACGGCGATGAAATTTACCAACGGCTATTGGGCGGTTCGGGACGGTTTGACCATGCAGCATCCGGTGGAAATTCGCGACGTGCACGTGACGGAGGATGCCGTGACGGTATACGCGGCCACAAGGCGGGTGCGGACGAAGGGGGACACGCTGAACGCCACCCTGCTGACGATTCGTTACAGCTCGCCGCTGCCGGACGTCATTCGCGTCCAGATGTTCCGGCATAAGGGCGGCCGGCCGCGGGGACCGGCGTTTCCGCTCCAGGCGGACGGGGCGAAGGTGACGGTGCGCGACGGAGAAGAGGCCGTATCGCTTACGAGCGGCGACACGACCGTCACGTTGCGCAAAAAGGAAGGCTGGAACGTCGCCTTTACCTACAAGGGCGAGCGTTTGACCGGAAGCGGCTACAGAGGACCGGCGCACATCGCGGACGTACGGGGCCAGACCTACATGCGCGAGCAACTCGATCTCGATGTCGGGGAGTACGTCTACGGGCTCGGCGAGCGGTTCACCCCGTTCGTGAAAAACGGGCAGGTGGTGGACATCTGGAACGAGGACGGCGGCACCTGCACCGAGCAGGCCTACAAAAACGTGCCGTTCTACGTGACCAACCGTGGGTATGGCGTGTTTGTCAACCACCCCGAGCTCGTCTCCTTCGAGGTGGCCTCCGAGCACGTCTCCCGCGTGCAGTTCAGCGTTCGCGGCGAATACCTGGAATACTTCGTGATCGGCGGCGGCACGATCCGCAACGTGCTGGACCGCTACACGCAACTGACCGGTCGGCCGGCGCTCCCGCCCGCGTGGTCGTTCGGACTGTGGCTGACGACCTCGTTCACGACGAGTTACGACGAGCGGACGGTCAATTCCTTTATCGACGGGATGTTCGAGCGGGATTTGCCGCTGCATGTGTTTCACTTCGACTGCTTCTGGATGAAGGAATACCAGTGGTGCGATTTCGAGTGGGACCGGGACGTGTTTCCCGATCCGGAGGGGATGCTGAAGCGGCTCAAAGACAAGGGGCTCAAAATCTGCGTCTGGATCAACCCGTATATCGCCCAGAAGTCGCCGCTGTTCGACGAGGGTATGGAACGCGGCTACCTGCTGCGCCGGCCGAACGGCGACGTCTGGCAGTGGGACATGTGGCAGGCGGGCATGGGGCTGGTCGACTTCACCAATCCGGAGGCGACGGCCTGGTACCAGGACAAATTGCGCCGTCTGCTCGACATGGGCGTGGACTGCTTCAAGACCGATTTCGGCGAGCGCATCCCGGTCGACGTGGTGTACCACGACGGATCCGATCCGTACAAAATGCACAATTACTACACCTATCTGTACAACAAGGCCGTGTTCGAGGTGCTGGAGGAGCGGTTCGGCCGCGGCGGGGCGGTGCTGTTTGCGCGGTCGGCCACGGCCGGCGGCCAACGGTTCCCGGTCCATTGGGGCGGCGACTGCTCGGCCACGTACGCGTCGATGGCCGAGACGCTGCGCGGCGGCCTGTCGCTCGGTCTGACCGGTTTCGGCTTCTGGAGCCACGACATCAGCGGCTTTGAAAGCACGGCCACCCCGGACATCTACAAGCGGTGGGTCGCCTTCGGGCTGCTGTCGTCGCACAGCCGGCTGCACGGCAACGAATCTTACCGCGTGCCGTGGCTGTTCGGCGAGGAAGCGGTGGACGTGCTGCGCCATTTCACGAAACTCAAATGCCGCCTGATGCCGTACCTGTACGGCGTGGCGACGGAGGCGACGGAGAAGGGGCTGCCGTTGCTGCGGGCGATGGTGCTGGAGTTCCAGGACGACCCGACCTGCGGGCCGCTGGACACGCAGTACATGCTCGGGGAGGCGCTGCTCGTCGCGCCGATCTTCCGCGAGGACGGCCGGGTGACGTACTACTTGCCGGAGGGACGCTGGACGCATCTGCTCAGCGGCAAGGTGTACGAAGGCGGCCGCTGGTACCGGGAAACGTATGACTATTTCAGCCTGCCGCTGATGGTGCGCCCGAATACGCTCCTGCCCGTCGGCGCGAACGACCGGCGCCCGGATTACGATTACGCGGACGGTGTGACGTTCCACCTGTTCGAGTTGGACGACGGGCGCACCGCGATGGCGCGCGTGGTCGGTCCGCAGGGCGAGCGGCTGTACACGGCGACGGCGACACGCGAAGGCGGCCGTATCTGGGTGGAAGCGCCCGGCGCAGAGAAGCCGTGGCGGCTCGTGCTGCGCGGCGTGACGGAAGTGGCGGCGGTGGAAGGCGGCGCCTGGGAAGCCGACGCGCAGGGCGTGCGGCTGACGCCGGCGAATCCCGCCGGGTCGGTGACCGTGGTCCTGAAGTGACGGTGGAACGAAGAGAAACATACAAGGTCCCGTGCCTGTCCTGGGCTTAACGGACACAGAGACCGTTAATTTTGGGAAATGACCCTTATCGGCAAACTAACGGACACAGAGGCCGTTATTCGGTGTCATTTTTCCATATCTTAGTAATATTCTTAAGAATAATGTCTCCCATGTCCGTTAGATTTCGCCTCCGTCTATTTTTGTCCAAATAACGTCAGTCATGTCCGCTATGATGCGGGCGGTATATCTGGCCAGTGTGGGTGGTTCATTTGAACCCACCAACTCCCGTGATTTGACCATCCGGGCAGGGCGTCGGCCGGGAAAATTCGACTTAAAACAAAGACAACTCCCATGTTTCAGACGAAACGCGGGAGTTTGTCTTCAGCAGGGGGGCTGCCGGTCGGCAGCCCCTTTCCAACGGCGTCCAGGATACAGAATCAAGCTGCTTCAGCCAGTTCCGTACGCGGGGTTTGCAGGATGGAAGTCCATTTCCGAATCGCCGTGACCACGATGATCAGTCCCAAAGCCAGCATGATGATCGACAGCACGCCGTTTACCACGTTATATCCGGCCGCTTCGGGATTGAGGTACACGTTTTTCACCATCCAGTATCCCGCAACGTTCACCGTCGCAAACAGATAGACCAGCGGGATCAGGCACGTCAGCATATACCGCCGCTTGTCCGCAATCTTCAGAATCACGGTGGCGCCTACAATGAGACCGATCGAAGCCATGAGCTGATTGGAGACCCCGAACAGCGCCCACACCGAGCTGATGTCGCCGGAATACAGCAAGTATCCCCAGAAGAAGCAGGTAAGCGCGCTGGCGAAGATGTTCCCCGGCAGCCAATCCGTCTTTTTCAGCGGTTTGTACAGTTCGCCGAAGAAGTCCTGGATGATATAGCGGGAAACGCGGGTGCCGGCGTCGATGGCCGTCAGGATGAACACGGCTTCGAACATGATGACGAACTGGAAGAAATAAGGCGCCAGATTCGCAAACCACGGGATTTTGGTGAAAATGTACGTCATGCCGACGGCGAGGGTGACGGCGCCTCCGGTCCGTCCTTCCAGGTTGAGGCCGATTTCCTGGTTCAGTTGCGGCAGATTGACCACGTTCATGCCCAGGGTTTCAAATACGCTCGGCGCTGCGTTGATGGCAAAATAATCGGCGGGCTGCAGCGCGGTTGCGGCGACCAGCGCCATGATCCCGACGACGCATTCGACCAGCATGGCCCCCATGCCGACGGGTTTGATGTCACTCCAGCGGTTCAGCATCTTCGGCGTCGTGCCGGATCCGATAAAGGCGTGGAATCCGGAGATGGCCCCGCAGGCAATCGTGATGGAGATGAAGGGCCAGACGGGCCCGGCGATCACGGGACCGCCGCCGTGGATGAAGTCCGTCAGCGCCGGGAATTGAATCGAAGGATTGATGATGAAGACGCCCACGATCAGGGCGATGAAGACCCCGATTTTCATAAAGCTGCTCAAATAATCGCGCGGCGCGAGCAGCAGCCAGACAGGCAGCGCCGCCGCGAAGAACGCGTAAATCGGCAGGACCAACGCCAAAGTCTTCGTATCCAGCGTCAACAGATCGCCCAGGACGGTGTCCTGAATCATCGGGCCGACGAACACGCCGATCATGATCAGGAGGAATCCGACGGTGGTCGCAAGCTTCAGGTTGCCGGTTTTCTTGTAGTAGAGACCTACGCCCATGGCAACGGGAATCGTAATGCCGACGGTGAACGTCCCCCAGGGATTATGGTCCAGCGCGTGCAGCACGACCATGGACAGGCCGGCCATCGTGATCGTGATGATAAACAGCATCGCCAGTCCCGTGCAGAAACCCGCAATCGGGCCCAGCTCTTCCTTGGCGACTTCCGACAGCGATTTGCCCTGCTTCCGCATCGAGGCGAACAGGACGACCGCATCGTGGACGGCTCCGCCGATCACGGCGCCGATCAGCAGCCAGAGCAATCCGGGCAAATAACCGAATTGCGCGGCCAGAATCGGACCGACAAGCGGCCCCGCCGCGGCGATGGCGGCAAAGTGATGGCCGAACGCGACCCATTTGTTGGTCGGTACGTAATCTTTCCCGTCATTTAACGCATGGGCCGGTGTCGGGATGGAATCGTTTACCTTCAGGACTTTGGATGTGAAAAAGGTGCAGTAAAAACGATAGGCGATCATCAGCACGCATATCGAGCCGATGACGATGGTAATGGCATTCATCTTCCCGCCCCCCTGTCGGTCTGGGTTAAGGCCATCATACAAAAAAAATGGAAGGTGACGCGGGTTTTCAGGATAAAACGTCAAAAACGGGGGGCGAGAAACACGAAACGGGCGTTGAGACGTAATCGTTTTCAGTCTTCCGGATTCCCGGGTTTCAGAATCCGAGCCGGTCCCTGAGCCCCTTCAGATACGTCCGGCTGACCGGCACCTTCGTTCCGTCCTTCATGATCAAATGATAGGTGGAATGAAACCAGGGCTGGATTTCGACAATGTGATCCAGGTTGACGAGAAAGGCGCGGTGGACCCGAAGGATGGACGTGAACCGGAGTTTTTGCTCATACGAAGCCAGCGGCTCGGTCGTTTGATACTCCCGTTCCCCGGTTGTAATGACGGTTTTTCCATCCGCGGAGCTGATCGTGATAATCCGGTTGACCGGGATCAATAAAATGCGGTCTTCGGCGTAGATTGCCAGCTTTTCGATTTTGTCGCCGGGGGAGGGGGTGCGGGATGTGCCGGATTCGCGGTTATGGCGAAGCTCACGGCGTTTAGCCGCCTTCTCCAGCGTCTGCAGGATTCGCTGCTCATCATAGGGCTTGAGGATGTAATCCACGGCGTTCAATTCGAACGCTTGCAACGCATACTCATCGTATGCCGTCGCAAAAACCACCTCCGTGCCCAGATTCAGCTCCGCCAGGCGGCGCGCCAGATCCATTCCGTTCTGTTCCGCCAACTGGATATCCAAAAAGACGATGTCGGGCTGTAACTCCTGGATTTGGGCAAGCGCGGTTTCCAAAGATTCCGCCTCTCCCACAACCTCCGCCTTCCGGCTGCGGCGGAGAAGGTAGCCGAGTTCATCCCGGGCCAGGGGTTCATCGTCAACGATGTAAGCTTTCAGCATCAACATCGCTCCACTTCTCGTTTTGCAAGGGCACGGCGATCACCACTTTCGTGCCGCCCGCAGGAACGTTTTCGATGCGGAAGCTTCCTTCCTTGCCGTAGATTTCCTCAATTCGTTTGCAGATATTAAATAATCCCGTCCCGGTTCCTTCCGCGGATTTGACGGCCTGCTTGCCAAGACAATCCAGCAATTTCTGCGGCATTCCGATGCCGTTGTCTTCGGTGACCAGGATCATTTGGCCGTTTTCCTGAAAAACCCTGATGGAGATTTGCCCCTTGCGGTTCGGAAAAGCGTAACGGACGGCATTTTCCACCAGCGGCTGAAGCGTGAACGGCGGAATCAACACATCTTCAAGGCCGGGTTCAATTGAGGTCCGGATCGTGAATTTTTCGGGAAACCGCGCCTTTACCAGAGACAGATAGGCTTCGACATGCTCCAGTTCCTTGTGCAGCGGAATGAGCGTCTGGCGCGCTCCCTGCAGATTGCTCCGAAAAAATACGCCAAGCTGCACAAGGAGCTGTCTCGCTTTTTCGGGATCGGTCCGGGTAAGGGCGGATATCGTATTGATGGAATTGAACAGGAAATGGGGGTGCACTTGGGCTTGCAGCGCTTTGATTTCGGCATCCTTGAGCAATTTGCTCTGCAGCTCGGCCGCGCCCAGTTCCAGTTGCGTCGAGAACAGTTTGCCCAGACCTTCGGCTATTTCCCGTTCCACCCGATTCATCCGTCCCGGATCGGTAAAATAGAGCTTCAGCGTGCCCACGGTTTGTTGATGAACTTTCAGCGGAAGCACAATCGCCGCCTGCAACGGACAGTTGTCGGACGAGCACTGGATTTGTTCGCGGGAGGACGCCGTCAAAATTTGTCCCTGTTTCAGCACATTTTTCGTCAGTTGGGTAGACAAACTTTGAAACGGGACATGGTGATCGGATCCCGCCCCCACGTGAGCCAGGACCTGGTTCCGATTGGTGATGGAGACGGCGTCGGCGTCCGTATGGTTGTAGATGATTTCCGCCGCTTTCCGGCAAGAATGGGCGTTCAGTCCCTGCCGAAAATAAGGCAGCGTCTGATCGGCGATGAGGAGAACTTTGTGGGCTTGCAGCGCCCGCGTACGTTCTTCTTCCTGCAGGATGGAATGCAGAATCAGCGTAAACAAAAACGTTCCGAATCCGTTCATGGTGATCATCGGCAAGCCGATGATCCGCACCAGCCCGAGGGCCGCTTCGAAAGGTTTGGCCATCGAAAGGATAATGCCCATCTGCACGGCTTCCATGATCATGCCGATGAGCGCGGCCCGCCATACCGATTTTTTGTCTCTGAGCCGGATTCGCTTCCCGATCAGGCCCGTTACCGCGCCTGCCACGATCGTGGAAATGCCGCACGGCACGGCCGTGAATCCCCCCAAGGTGAAACGGTGCAAGCCGGCGATCATGCCGACGCTCAAGCCGACCAAAGGCCCGCCCAGCAGGCCGCCGAGCGCCACGCCCAACACGCGCGTATTGGCAAGGGCGCTGTCATAATCGATTTTCGTCTGCCAGACAGCCGTGGAAATAAACTGTTTGTGGATTTCGATCCCCGTATAATTGCTGAGGATCCCGAACGTTCCGAACACCGCGATCAGCAGCGCTTTTTCCTCCAGGCCGTGCTCATTGTGAATGACGCTGCGAAAAGACTTCATCCTGGAAAGGAGAAACACGACAATGAGCAGCAGGCCGACCCGTTCCAGCATCAGCGGCAACAAATTGAGCATGATTCCGTTCCGCCCCTTTTCGTCAATGCCGCCGTTTTCCTCATTATAACCAAAATGGATGCCGGGATTTTGGTTGCAATTAATGGATAGCGGCTTGTTCGAAACGTTTCATCTCATTTTCCTGACGAACCAGGATATTCCGAACAACATGTGCCGCTTATGGTTCAATTGCCAATAAACGCCATTATTAAAACGTTTTCAGGAACAATAAACGCCAGGTTGGCAACGTTCGCAAAAAAGGGGCTTGACGCACAAGTTAGAATCCGATATGTTTGGATTAGCGAAACGTTTCGATGCGTTTCGGCAGCATTTTCAGTTTTGGGTTTTGTGCTTGTGTCCTGAAGGAGATCGTGTGATGGCGACGATTAAAGATGTGGCCAGAGCAGCGGGAGTATCCATATCCACCGCATCATACGCCCTGAACGGAAAAGGAAACGTCAGCGAAGCGACAAGGGCGAAGGTATTGGAAGCGGCCAAACAATTGAATTATCAAAAGAACGGTTTGGCGACGGATCTGAAACGAAGCCGTACACGAACCATCGCCCTGATTTTGAACGATCTTTCCGGCCCCTATTATTCGGAACTGATCCGGGGGGTCCAGGCGACGGCGCTGGAGAACGGATACGATCTCATTGCCTGCAGTTCGTTCGGGGGCGACGATTCCACCGCCGCCAAATTTCTGAAAGAAAAACGGGTGGACGGGGTGATCATCTCCGCCCACAACCTGCCCGATGAACGCATTCTCGAATCCGCCCGCAAAGGATTCCCCGTCGTCGTCCTCGACCGTCTCCTCAAAGGCGACCATATCTATAACGTGCTGGTCGACAACGAGAAAGGGGGCTACATGGCCACGGAGCTGCTGATCCGGAACGGCTGCCGAAACATCGCCTACATCAGCGGCCCGACCAACTCCTACGATCACCGGTCGCGTTTCAAAGGCTATATGCGAGCCCTGCAGGACTACAATCTGAAATATCCGTCGAACTTGAACCTGCCGGGATGGTTTACGATTGACGGAGGGTATACGGCCACCAAACTGCTGATGGCCCAGCGGGAAATGCCGGACGCCATTTTTTACGCCAATGACGAGATGGCGGTAGGCGGCCTGAAGGCCTTCAAGGAAGCGGGTATCCGGGTCCCCGACGAAATTTCGGTGATCGGATTCGACGATATTTTCCTCGCGGAATACGTGAATCCTCCCCTGACAACGGTTCGCCAACCCAAATTTGAACTGGGCGCGCTGGCCGCCCATCTGATCATGCAAGTGCTGGAAGGTCGCGAAATTGATCATGAATACATGCTGGCGACGGAACTGGTCGTCCGCAAATCCTGCAGGCTGACCGGGTAAACCGCAGTGGGCGGTGCCGGCGGGGCCTGGGGAGGCACGGCTCTGCCTCTTGCCGGGTTTATGAAAGCGTTTGCGAAAGGGATGAAGGCGGACGAAGGTTTGAGCGTTGCGCGTCCCTGCGCGCGGCGTTTAAATACACTATCACCATCACGCGAAAGGGATGAAAGCATGAAAAGGAGATCGGTAGTCATCGCTTTGGTCCTCGCCTTGGTCGTCGCGCTGCTCAGCGCCTGCAGTTCCGGCAAGGACAACAGCGCAAACTCGCCGGACGGCAGCGCGACCGCACCGGCTTCGGGCGGCGCAGGGCAGGACGGCGGTTCCGGGGAAGGCTCCGGAGATCAGGTGGTCATCACGTACGTGAACTGGAATCTGGGCACCGAGGCGGAAAACAACATCGAACGCCAAATGATCAAAGCGTTCGAGGAAAGCCACCCGAACATTAAGATTCAGTTGGACGAAAATTTCGATTATTCCAAATATATGGAATCCCTCTCGGCTGCCGCTGCGGCCGGCAAGTTGCCCGACGTGATCATGCTCCCGAACATTCCGTTCGGCCTGTCCAACGAATGGTTGCGCGACATCAGCGAGTTCACCTCCGGCGATCCGGAATGGGCCAGTCTGCCGCAAGTTCTGGAGCAGGCCACGCATTATGGCAACGGGATTTATGCAATTCCGGCCGGCATGTATTTCATGGGGTACTTCATCAACCAGGATCTGTTCGAAGAGGCCAATTTGCCGGAGCTTGATTTTGCCCCGACGTGGGACGAATTCGCGAACGCCGTCAAAACGCTGAACAATCCCGGCCAAGGCATTATCGGTCTGGCCGAGGAAGTGCAAATCCCCGAATGGTATCCGGCTTCCCTCAAATCCGAATTCGGTTGGTTCACCTGGGACGGCCAGCAATACCATCTGAACGATGCGGCGTTTATCGAAGGCGTCAACAAGGCGCGGGAACTGTTCCAAGGCAAATACACGTACGAAAGTCTGAGCGAAGAGCAAAAAGCGCAATACAACGCTGGTTGGTTCGGCGAAGTCTGGGATCAAGGCAAAATCGCCATCCGTTGGGACGGCACCTGGGCGACGCTGGGCTACAGCCAACTCAACTTCAAATCGAAATTCATCGGCGTCCCCGGCGGCAGATTTACGCTCGTCGGCGACTTCATGGGCATTTCCAAGAGCAGCAAACATCCGAAGGAAGCGTATGAATTCGCCAAGTTCATGACCTTCGGCAAAGACGGCATTCTGAAGCGAATCGAACTGAACAAGGACGGGTCCTACACGTCGTTGCCGCTCACGACGGATCAGGCCGTGCTGGATCAGTATTTCGCCAGCGGCGCTTATCCGGGACTGGAGGAAGCGTTCGCGCAAATCGACAAGGCGATCGTCGAAGGGGTGAAAATCGTTCCGGGTTACGTCAGATCCCGTTGGGAAGCGCCCACCGGCGTCAAAATCGGCGACAAGGAAAACGCGAACCTGGGCGATCTGATCTTCGACAGCATGCGCGGCACCACCCGCATCGAGGACTACGCCGACCAAATCAACCGACTGGCGAACGAGGAGTATCAAAAAGCGGCGGAAACGATCTCTGCCCTGACCCAGTAATCCACATCTCACCCTTGACCAGAGGAGGTAGAGCCCATTGTCAAGACGAAGCGCCAACCGGATCTTCGGTCTGGTCTTGATCGGACTCCTCTTGTTCTCGGGGATCGACGGCAGCGCAAGCGAAGGGAAAAACGATCGTCATTCTGCCGCTCTGGATCAATGGGATAACCAAGAACCGTTTGCGGTTGACGGGGGATCCTGGCGGATCCCCCCTTCCCGTTTTCAATTGGCCCCGGGCACGCCGTTGTTGACCGGCGATGACGCTTATGGATATGCCGAAGGCGCCGTGCGTCTCCGGCCCGGCGATTCCTTTGAAGCGGAGATCGACCTGCCGACCGAAGGCTGGTATGTCCTGTCCTTTGATTATTATGTGTTGTCCGAAGGATTGCGGTCCTTGGAATACAGCGTCGAGGTCAACGGGGAGGTTCCGTTCCCCGAAGCCGGCCGCGTGGTGTTGCCGCCGCTATGGAAAAGCGACGCGGGCGCCTTCCCCAAAGACCGTTACGGCAACGAAGTGGTGCCGGCTCCGCAACGCGCGGAAGAGTGGCAAACGATCTCCCTCCTGGATGCCCGGCGGATGAGTCCGGAACCGCTCAAGGTCAAATTGCGCCAAGGCAAAAACACCATCAAGGTCACCTTGAAGAGCGGCGAGATGCTGAGCGGCAGTCTGCTGCTGTCTGCGCCGTCCGAACCCCTGTCGTACGCGCAATACGCGGCGAAGTTTGCCGGCGCGCCGGAACCCGGGCCGGTCCTCATCATCCGGGAGGCGGAGAAGCCGGACCTGAAAAACGACACGACGATCAATCCCATCACCAGCCGGGATCTGGCCGCGGTCCCCTATGACACGAACGCCCTGCTGCTCAATACGCTGGGCGGCAAAACCTGGAACAAACCGGGCCAGGCCGTCTATTACGACATCACGATCGAACAGGCGGGCCTGTACCGGATTGCGGTGAAGTACAAACAGACGGACAAACCGAATGCCCGCGTTTTCCGCACCTTCACCATCGACGGCCAGGTGCCCTTCAAGGAAGCCCGGCATTATCCGTTCGCATACACGAACGGCTGGCAAACCGAAGTGCTGCACGGCGACGAAGGTCCCTTCCTTTTTTATTTCAGCGAGGGCCGGCACCGGATCGGGATCGTGGCGGACGCGAGTCCCTACTACGCGGTCACGCGGTTGCTTGAGGATTCCATCCGGAAAGTGAATGAACTGAATCTGGAAATCCGCAAGCTGGTCGGGAACGACGTCGACCAGTACCGCGATTGGGAAATCACGGAATATCTCCCGACGATCCGGGAAGATCTGCTTGGCATCGCGCAAGCGCTGCAGGAGGAATACCGGAACGTCCTGGAACTGAACGGCGGCGAAGACAGCGCCAAGGGTCTGACGTCTATGCGGATGGCGATCCAAACCCTGGAGAAGCTGGCCGCCGAACCGGACAAGATCCCGCGCCGCCTGTCGCAACTGAACGGCGGTTCCGGATCGGTCATCCAAAATCTCTCGCTGGCGATGCAGGAGTTTGAACTTCAGCCCCTGACCATTGACCAGATCTATGTCACCGGAAAAGATCCTTCGTATCCCGCCTACGGGTCTTCCTGGTTCCGGGCGTTCACGGAAGGCGTGAAACGTTTCATCCACTCCTTTGCCCCGCGGGATGTCGAACGGACCGAACAGACCACCCTGCAGGTGTGGATCAACCGCCCGAGAAACTACATGGACCAGTTGCAACGGATGGCGGATGAGGAGTTTACGCCCAAAACCGGGATCAAGGTCAATTTTTCCACGATGCCGAACGAACAGCGGCTCACCCTGGCGAGCGCTTCGGGGACGGCGCCGGACATCGCGCTGGGCATCAGCAACTGGATCCCGTTTGAACTGGGCATTCGCGGCGCGGCGCTCAACCTGAAGCAGTTCGACGATTTCGCCGAAGTGATCCGGCCGTTCTCGCCGGGCGCCTTTCTGCCGCTGACGGTAGGGGACCAGGTGTTCGCCATTCCGGAAACGCAAGATTTCTATGTTCTGTTTTATCGGAAGGATATCCTGGATTCGTTAGGCATCCCGGTGCCGGACACCTGGGATGACGTCATCGAGATCTTGCCGGAACTGCAACGGTACGGCATGAACTTCTATTCGCCGATCGCCGGCGCGCCGGGAAACAAACCGTTCATGGTGACGGCGCCGTTCATCTATCAGCATGGCGGGGACGTATTCGGCAAGGACGCGTTCGAGACCGGCATCGACAGCAAGGAGTCGCTCGAAGGCATCCGGTTGATGACCGATCTGTTCAAGCTCTACGGGATTCCGCTCCAAATTCCGAATTTCTTCGAACACTTGCGCAACGGCACGCTGCCGATCGGCATCGGCAATTTCGCGACCTATGTGCAAATGCAGGTGGCCGCTCCGGAACTGGCGGGTCTGTGGAAGATCGCGCCGGCCCCGGGAATCAAGCGGGACGGGGAGACGGTGCGCTGGCACCCCGGATCGGCACAGGTGTCGATGATCTTCAAGGATACCGAACATCCGGACGAAGCGTGGACGTTCCTGAAATGGTGGCTGTCGGCGGAGACCCAGCTTCGCTTTGCCAATCAGATGCAGACCCTGTACGGCAAGGAGTATTTGTGGAATACCGCGAATCTGGATGCGTTCCGGCAGGTATTCTGGCCGGAGGAAGACAAGCAGGTCATTTTGGAACAATGGCGCTGGCTGAAAGAAGTGCCGAAGACGCCGAGCTCCTACATGATCGAGCGCGAACTCAGCAACATCTGGAACAAGGTGGTATTCGACGAGGAAAACATCCAGTCCACGGTCGAGGAATCGGTCGATGTGATCGAGAAGGAGACGGTCCGGAAGATGGAAGAGTTCGGCTACATGAAAAACGGCAAGGTCGTCGTTCCTTATCGCGTCACCACGATCGAGGATGTGGAAGGATGGGTGGAAGGAAACGATGGAAACTAAACCGAACCTCGCGATGCAGGCAGGTGTCCGAACGGTCGCGGCGCCCGGGACGCGCGGCAGGCTGAAGAGATGGATGCAAAAGGAAGGTACCGCCTACCTGTTCCTTGCACCCTATCTGACGTTCTTCCTGATCTTTATCGTCCTTCCCGTTGCGTTCGCAATCGGTCTGTCCTTTACGAGCTTTAATGCCATCCAGCTTCCGAAATTCACGGGACTGAAAAACTATATCGACTTGTTCACCAGGGACAGCGTGTTCATGCAATACGTGTTGCCGAACACGTTGAAGTTTTCCCTGATTGCCGGGCCGGTCGGCTATTTGCTCTCGTTTTTATTGGCCTGGGTGCTCGCGCAGATCCAGCGCGCTCCGAGAACGGTGCTGGCCCTGCTCATTTATTCTCCGTCCCTGACGATCGGGGTTGCGATGCAGGTGGTCTGGAAAACGATCTTCAACGGCGACCCGACCGGTTATCTCAACAGCCTGCTGCTGCGTTACGATCTGATCGAACAGCCCATCCAGTGGCTGCAGTCGCCGGATTACCTGATGGGCATCATGATGGCGGTGACCATCTGGAGCAGCATGGGCATCGGATTTCTGGCCATGTTGGCCGGCGTGCTGAACATCAATGCGGAGTTGTACGAAGCGGGCTACATCGACGGCATTTCCAACCGGTTTCAGGAAATCATCCACATTACGATCCCGGCCATGAAGCCGCAAATGCTGTTCGGCGCCGTCATGTCCGTCGTCTCGACGTTCCAGGCCGGCATGATCGGGGTCGAGCTCTCCGGGTCGAATCCGACGCCGCAATATGCGGGGCAACTGATCGTCAACCATATCGAGGACTTCGGATTCATTCGGTATGAGATGGGGTATGCCTCCGCCATTTCCGTCGTGCTGCTCTTGATCATCTACCTTTGCACGAAAGTGGTGTGGAGACTGTTTTCCGAGAAAGAGTAGGAGGAACGTCAGATGGCTTCCTTTCAAGGCACGAAAATCAACCCGACCCGGTTTCACGTCAGCCAGTTGAAGTTCTATTTGCTGCTTCTGCCGCTCGCGGCCTTCATGGTCATGCCGATCGTGTTTATCGTCTCCCACGCTTTCAAGCCGATGAATGAGCTGTTCGCGTATCCGCCGCGGTTTTTCGTGCAACGGCCGACGCTGGACAACTTCCGGCTGCTGTTTGCCAACATCACGACGTCCGGCATCCCGGTCAGCCGTTACCTGTTCAACAGCCTGGTCATCACATTGATCACGGTGCTGGCGACGATTCTTATCAGCGCGGCGGCCGGCTATGCGTTTTCGAAGAAAAAATTCCGGTTGAAGGACACCCTGTTCGAGATCAATACGCTGGCGCTCATGTTTGTGCCGATTGCGGTTGCCGTGCCGCGGTATTTTGTCGTCGTGAAGCTGGGCCTGATCGACACGTTCGCCATCAACATTCTGCCGCTGCTGGCCATGCCGGTCGGGTTGTTTCTGATCAAGCAGTTCATCGACCAGGTGCCGAACGAAATGCTGGAAGCGGCGCAGATCGACGGTGCGGGCGACTGGACGATCTTTCGCAAAATCATCATCCCGATGACGATGCCGGCCATTGCCACCATCGCCATCTTGGCCTTTCAGGTCGCCTGGAACAATACCGAACCGTCAACGTTGTACATCTACAACGAAAGCATCAAAAATTTCGCGTACTACATGTCCACCTTCACGGCGACCAATAACGAGGTGGCCGGCCAGGGGATTGCGTCGGCGGCCGCGCTTATCATGTTTGTGCCCAACGTGCTGATCTTTATCTTCATGCAGAGCAAGGTCATGAATACGATGGCTCATTCCGGCCTGAAATAGGTGGGATGCAGATGAACAGAAAGATGATCCGCCGCACCGGATGGCTCGCGATCATCGGCCTGTTGCTGTGGCAGCAAACGGTGCTGGCCGGAGCCCCCTACATGACGTTCACCCAGGGGCCGGACGGACGGGCGGTCCGGACGCCAACCGCCTATGAGCCGGACGGACTGATCCGTCTCGACCTCAATCGGCCGGAGGACATCTTCTTTGATGATGCCAGCGGCAAGCTGTACATCGCGGATGCGGGAAACGCCCGCATTGTCGTGGTAGACGGCACCCGTCCGCTCCGGTCGATCGGGGAGGGCGTGCTGTCCAACCCGATGGGGGTGTACGTGGCCCCCGACGGTCATCTTTACGTGGCGGATTACGGATTGAAGCAAGTGGTGGTGTTTGATGCGGCCGGCAAGCTGATCCGGCAGATCGGACGGCCGCAGGAGCCGATATACGGCAAGAAAAACGATTTCGCGCCGAAAAAGGTGGCCGTGGACAAGCGCGGCAACATTTACGTGATCAGCGAAGGTTCGATCAACGGGGTCGTGCAGTTGGCGAGCGACGGGCGCTTCCTGGGATATGTGGGCGCGAACTCCACGCGCCTGTCCCTGAAAGCGTTGATTCGGCGGCTGGTCTTTACCGAAGGACAGCGGGCCCAATTGTTCCGTTCGATCCCGCCGTCGCCGACCAGCATCGTGTTGGACCGTCAGGGGTTGCTGTACACGGTCACCAACGGGCTGCAGGACCAGGGCATCAAAAAGCTGAACGTTGTCGGCAAGAACATTTTGCCTTCCCGGTCCTGGGTCAGTCCGAAGCTCGTCGATCTGGACGTGGATCAGAACGGCATCATATACACGGTGGACAGCAACGGCTGGATCGACGTCTACGACAGCTACGGCCATCTGCTCTTCGACTTCGGCGGCAACGACTCCCGGCATGAACGGGCGGGATTCGTGAAAAATCCGTCGGCCATCGACGTGACGGCGTCGGGCCAGACGCTGTATGTGGCCGACAGGGACCGAAACGTCATCAGCCGGTACCGGATCACCCCTTTTGCCGCCAAAGTGTTTGAAGGGGTCGAACTGTACAGGCAAGGGCAATATGTGCAGAGCGAGCCCGTCTGGCGGGACATCCTGCGGATGAACAGTTTTTTCATCCTGTCCTACCAGGCGCTGGCCAAGGCGTATTACAAGCGGGATCTCGACCAACAGGCGCTGGACAGCTTCCGGTTGGCGGAGGACAAGGAAGGCTATTCCGACGCGTTCTGGAATATTCGCAACGAATGGTTGCAGGAGAACATGGGCCGTTTGATCGCCGTTCTGGCGGGGTTGTGGTTCCTGCGGGTAGCGGTGCGGAAACTGCACCGCCGGTACGGCGTTCTTCGCCCCGTACTGCGCGTCGCGGAGCGGATTCGCCGGCGGAAGCTCGTGTCGGAACTGATGTTTCTCTTCTACTTCCTGCGCCATCCGATCGACGCGATCCATGAGCTGAAAGAGCGCCGGCGGACCAGCGTGCTTTCGGCGACGATTTTGTACGCCTGGCTGTTGGTGCTGCAGGTCATCCTGATCTACGCGACGGGATACTTGTTCACCAATGCGGATCCGGACCGGACGGAACTGGTGCCGCTGCTGTTCGTGACGGCCGTCCCGCTGCTGTTTTGGGTGGTGATGAATTACCTGGTGAGCACGATCAGCGACGGCGAAGGGCGGTTTTCGCAGGTGTACGTCGGCACCATCTATGCCTTTGCGCCGTATCTGGTGTTTGCGCTGCCGATTGCGCTGATCAGCAACGTGCTGACCTATAACGAAGCGTTTGTTTACGAGTATTCGATGGCGGCGATCCGGGGCTGGACGGCGCTGCTCGTCTTCATCATGATCAAGGAACTGCACAATTTCACGATCCGGCAAACGGTCCGCAACGTGTTCCTGACGATTTTCGCCATCGCGTTGGCCGCCGTGGTGCTGTTCATTCTGGTGCTGTTGTTCGATCAGGAACTCGATTTCATCCGCTCGATCGTGCAGGAGGTGCGAAACCGTGAGCTCTTCTAGGCGAGGGAAGCTGGCGGCCGCCGTGTCTCTGATCCTGCTGTTGCTGGCCGGTTCGATCTCCGCCGTGTCGCTAGCGGAACAGGCCGAAACATCCGTCCCGCCTGCCGGCGCAGCCGAGTCGCCGGCACCGGAACCGTCGGCATCGGAACCGCCGGCGGCGACGCCGTCCGCGGGTTACCGGAAGGCGGCCGAGAACGACCGTCTGACGCTGTACGTGAACCCGGCAACGCTGGGCATCAGGGTGGAAAACAAGCGCACCGGCCACGTGTGGAACGGCACGCTGGACGAGAAGGACGAGAAGCTCAATCAAACCTGGCAGGCGTTTTTCGAATCCGGCCTGACGGTGGAGTACATGGACCGCACCCGCAAGGTCCGGATGGCGCCGGTCACCGGAGCGGGGGCCAAGGTGTCGGTGGAACCCACGGCGGACGGTTTTTCCGCGGGCGTTCATTACGAACAACTGGGCATTCAATTGCGCATGGACGTCCGGCTGGTCGAAGATACCGTGGAAGTCCGTGTGCCGCAAGATTCGATCTTGGAAACGAACCGGGAGAACCGGCTGCAGTCCCTCTATCTGTACCCGTTTTTCGGCGCGACCAAGGGCGTGCAGACGGAGAAGGGCTACATGCTCATTCCGGACGGCTCGGGCGCCCTCATCAGCCTGAACGAGCCGACGCTGGCCACGCAGCCGTATATCGGCAGGGTGTACGGCGACGACCTGGGAATGACCGCCAGCGAGCCGTCGCCCGAGGATTATTCGCTGCCTCCGGAGCAGGTCCATCTTCCGGCGTTCGGCATCGTCCAGAGGGAAGGCGCGGACGCCTTCGTCTCCCTGATTACCGGCGGCGCGCCCTATGCGGAAATCCGCGCGTATCCGGCCGGCGTGACGACCGCCTACAACTGGACCGCCGCCCGGTGGATCTGGCGGGAATCGTACTTCCAGCCCCTGGACAAGAAGGGCAACGGGATGACCTTGAACCAGGAGCGGAGAAACGAGTTCGAACCCGCGCTGAGCATCATGCTGCTCGACGGCGAACAGGCCGATTATTCCGGCATGGCCGGACGGGTGCGGCAGGAACTGCTCAGGCGGGGCGAGCTGCCGGCACAAAAACCGGACGGCGCGGAGCCGCTTCCGCTGCGACTCGAAATCGTGGCGGCGGAGAACAAGCGGAAGATGCTCGGGAAGAACGTCATCGCCATGACGACGCTGGAACAGATCGACCGCATCCTGGGCGATCTCAGGGATGCCGGGGCGGACCGGATGGCGGTCGTCGTTCTCGGCTGGACGAAGGGCGGCGTGACCGGCGCTTCGCCCACGCATTTCCCGTTTGAAGGGAAAGTGGGCGGAGCGGGGGCGTGGAAAGCGTTTCTGGACAAATACGACGCGCTGGGCATTCCGGTGTACTTCTACGCCGATTACGCCCTGGTCGACCAATCGGCGGGCGGGTACGGCAAAACCGACATCGCCAAGATGATCTCCGGGCAGTTCATCCCGCTCTATTACCATACCTGGCTCCTGAAGCCTGCGGCTTCGCTGGAGAAGTTTCGGGACGAACTGTCCGCGTACGCGGACAGCGGCATCTCGCGTCTCGCTCTGGGGACGATCGGCAACTTGCTGTTTTCGTCCCACGGGAAGCCGGCGTCCACCCGCGAGCAATCGATCGCGACTTACCAGGCGATGCTGTCCGAGAACACGATCCGGGGCTATGCCCTCTATAAGCCCAATCATTATTTGTGGCGCTACGCCGACCGTTTGCTGGACGTGCCGATGAACGCCTCCGGTTTCCTGCTGGAGACGGAGGAGGTTCCGTTCCTGCAACTGGTGCTGAAAGGGCATGTCGATTACTACGCGCCGGCGTCCAATTTCCACGCCGACCCGCAGGAAGCGCTGCTGAAAACGATCGATTACGGCAGCTTCCCTTCCTTCTTCCTGACCTGGGAAGATCCGGTGCATCTGCTGGATACGGGAACCGGCTGGCTCTACACGTCGCAGTATGAGGTGTGGAAGGAACGGATCCTGACGGAATACCGGGCGGTCGCGCAAGCGGCGAAAGCGGTCGGGAACGCCACGTTTGACAAGCGGGAGGAAGTGCGGGAAGGCGTCTTCCGGAACCGGTATTCGAACGGAACCGTGATTTACGTCAACTATACCGGGCAAACGGTCGCGGCGGACGGACACACGATCCCGGCCCGCGGGTTCCTGGTGCAGGAGGGAGGCCGCCCATGAAAATCTCCTACCGGCTTCGGGAGACCCTGACCGGGTTGGCGTTTATCGGCATTTGGATCATCGGGTTTCTGATTTTCACGTGCTACCCGCTGATACGCACGCTCTGGCTCAGTTTCAACGAAGTGAAAATCACGGCGGAAGGCATCAAGACGACCTATGTCGGCTGGAAAAACTACAATGACGCGTTTTTCCTGGATCCGCAGTTCGGCGACACCATCGTCACCTACTTCGCGGAGACGCTGGTGATCGTGCCGGTCATTGTCGTGTTCGCCCTGATCGTCGCGCTGCTCTTGAACGTCAAGCTTCGCGGCAGGGGCTTGTTTCGCACCATCTACTTTCTTCCGGTGGTCATCACCAGCGGACCGGTCATTCAGCAGTTGATCGACCAGGGCGCCACGACGCTGCCGGGAATCCGGGACATCATCGAAATGAGCCGTCTGGAAGAGTCCATGCCGGGGCTGCTGGCCGACCTGATTACGTATTTGCTGTCCTCGTTCATCACGATCCTGTGGTACTCCGGCGTGCAGATGCTGATCTTCCTGGCCGGATTGCAGAAGCTGGATCGCGCCATGTACGAGGCGGCAAGCATCGACGGCGCCTCCAAGTGGGAAGCGTTCTGGAAGCTGACGCTGCCGGCCATCAATCCGATGATTGTGGTCAACATGGTCTATACCGTCGTCATGCAGTCGGTCTTCTCCCTGAATCCGGTCATCGGCCTCATTCAGACGGCGATGCACGATCCGAAGCACGGCATGGGCTATTCCGCGGCGCTGGCCTGGATCTATTTCATGGTGATGCTGGTGTTGCTGGCGTTGTTCGTCTTCGTCTCCAGACAACGGGACAGCGGGAGGTGAACCGGGTTGAAACGGGTAAACCGCATGGCCGTCGACAGAGTGAAACGCATCGTATGGGGGATCAACGGCGAAGGTCCGATTTTCAAGCTGCTGGTGGTGTTCCTGCTTTCCCTGATCGGATTCGTGTATCTGTATCCGCTGTTTTACATGGTCACCTACAGCTTCATGGATTCGGAAGACCTGATCGACCCGCTGGTGACCTGGATCCCCTCGGGGCTGTATCTGGAAAATTTCGTCCGGGCGACCCGGGTGATGAACTTTGCCGATACGCTGTGGCAAACCGTCCTGGTCACGTTCCTGCCCGCCGCCGTCCAGACGGTGTCGGCCGCGGTAATCGGCTACGGCTTCGCGCGGTTCCGCATTCCGGGAAAACCGGTGCTGTTCGCGCTGGTGCTGGCGACGTTCATCATTCCGCCGCAAATCACCATGATCCCGCAATTTCTGATGTTCCGGGATCTCGGATTGATCGGCAGCATCTTTTCGTATCTGATTCCCGCGGCGCTCGGGCAAGGGTTCAAAAGCGGACTGTTCATTCTGATTTTCTACCAGTTTTTCCGCTCGATACCGAAGGCGCTGGAGGAAGCGGCGCAAATCGACGGCGCCGGATCGTTCAAGGTGTTTGCGACCATCTGCGTGCCGATGGCCGTTCCGGCCTACATCATTTCGTTCCTGTTTTCGATGGTGTGGTACTGGAACGAAACGACGCTCGCCGCGCTGTATCTGGACGGGCAGTTCAAGACCCTGCCGTTGCAGTTGCAAAATTTCGCCGCGGCGTTCCAGAAGATGTTCCCGGTCGATCCGAACTACCAGACCGGGCAAAGCCTGAACGAAGCGATTCATATGGCGGGGACGCTGCTGAATATCCTTCCGCTGCTCATCGTCTATTTCTTCACCCAGCGCTGGTTTGTGGAAAGCATTGAGCGCACGGGGATTACCGGGGAATGAGCTTCACCCCCCGGGCGCCGCGGAAGGGAAAGGGCGGAGGAGAAAACCGGATGAAACGAAGCACGCGGTTGGCCGCGGCGACGGCCGTGGCGGTATTGCTCCTTTTGGCCGGCTGGGCGGGGCTTTACCGGAATGAACTTTTCCGGAACGAACCGGCGCGCCAGCCGGACGCGCTGGACCTGGAGGCGAAGGCGTCGTTCGACTACTTCTGGGAACAGTCCAATCACGAACCGGGCTCGGCCGGATACGGCCTGACGCGGGACCGGTATCCCGGCAATCCGGAAATCGCCAGCATTGCGGCGACGGGATTCGCGCTGACCGCGCTGCCGATCGGCGTGGAGAACGGTTGGATCAGCCGCGAGGAAGGATACGAACGGGCGAACGGAACGCTGGATACGCTGCTCGGCATGGAACATGAGCACGGTTTTTTCTACCACTTCGTCAACATCAAGACCGGCAAGCGGGAATGGAACAGCGAAATCTCCAGCGTCGACACCGCGCTGCTCATGAACGGCGTGCTGACGGCGGGCCAGTATTTCGGCGGCGAAGTGCGCAAGAAAAGCGAGCGGTTGTATGAACGCATCGACTGGTCCTGGTTCGTCGATCCGGCGAGGAAGCAGTTTTACATGGCGTACCGTCCGGAGAAAGGATTTGAGGGACACTGGGACTTCTATGCGGAACAACTGGCGCTCTACGTGCTGGCGGCCGGCTCGCCGACCCATCCGGTCGGACTGGACGTTTACGAAGGGTTCATCCGGCACAGGGCGTCGTATGGAGATTCGGAACCGTTCATTCACTCCTGGTTCGGTTCGCTGTTTACGTACCAGTATTCGCACGCCTGGATTGATTTTCGCCGGTGGATCGACAAGGACGGGGTGAACTGGTTCGAAAATTCGGTGATCGCCTCCCGGGCCAGCCGGCAGTTTGCCATCGACCAGAGCGCGAAGTACAAGGGGCTTCACGAGAACTCCTGGGGACTGACCGCCTGCGACACGCCGCGGGGGTATAACGGATTGCTCGGTTCGCCGCCTTCCGGTTACGACAACAAGGCCCACCAGGTGGAGGGCACCGTGGCGCCGGCCGGCGCGCTGGGTTCCGTCGTGTTCACGCCGGAGGAGTCCCTGCAGGCGCTCGGGTATTACCTCACCGTGCCGAATCTGAACGGCCGGTACGGCTTGAAGGACGCGTTCAACCTCGACGAAAACTGGGTCGCTTCCGATTATATCGGGATCGACAAAGGGATCACGCTGCTGATGGCCAGCAACTACCGGGACGGGACGGTATGGGACATCTTCATGGACGTTCCCTATGTGAAGAAGGGGCTGGACGCGCTGCAATTCCAACAAATATAAACCATGATCCGAAGGATGGGGAGGAACCTGCCATGAAACCGACAACGAAATTTTACGACGGCCTTTCCGACAAGGTGAAAGCCTTTGTGGACCGTCAGTACGCCGACGCCGCCGCGCTGATCGACGCCTGCCGCCATCCGCGTACCGGCCTGTACGGCGACGCCTACATGACGATGGGGGAAAACCCGGAGCGGAGATGCTCCGTGGCGGCCACCGGGGTCGGGCTCATCAGCCTGTGCGTGGCCGATTACGAAGGATGGGACGACCGGGCGGCCGAGAAGGCGAAGCGCACTCTGCTTACGGTGACGGGGAAAACGGAAGGATGCCGGCCGGCCCGGGACGAGGCGACGGGATTTTTCGCCCACTTTATCGACATGGAAACCGGCGAGAACCTGAATTCGGAAATTTCAACCATCGACACGTCCCTGCTGGTGGCCGGCGCGTTGTTCGCGGGGCGGCATTTCCGGGACCGGGATCCGGAAATCGCCCGTCTGGCCGACGAGCTGATGCGTTCCATCGACTGGCGCGTCGTGGTGGCCGACAAGCATAAAGGCGTGATCTACATGGTCGTCAAGGACGGGCGGGGAACGGCGCCGCTGCCGGCCTTCAACGAATACGTGCTGGTCGCGTATCTGGCGAAGCTGGCCATGCCGGACGACCCGGACCTCCGCGCGCTGTGGGACAACACCTTTGCCGTGGAGCGGATCAGCGAATTGCCGCAGGTTTCCTACCGCGGCCTGCAGGTGCTGACCGACACGACGAAGGAACAGGCGTTTCTGTCCTCGTTCGTGCACCAGTTCCCTTACTATCTGGTGCCGGATTACGCAAAGAGCGAAATCTACAAGCGCTTCTACGCCAACGCCTGCCTGGCCGACCGGCTGAAGTGGAAGGAGCTCGCCGATGTGCCTTCCTATGTGTGGGGGTACGGCGCGGGAGCGAACGACGGCCTGTACAATACGTACCATGCGGACAAAATCAACGACTCGCCGGGCAACATCGCGTCCGCCTACATCGTCGCCGGCTTCCTGCCGGTCTATCCGGCCGGGATCTATGATTTGTTCGCCTTGTACCAGCAGCACATTCCTTACGACGTATACAAAAATCCGCAAGATCCGCAAGACGAAGCGAAATTCCGGGCGGCATACCGATACGGGCTGCATCGGTATTCCTGGTGGCACCTGGAAGGCAAGGACCGCTGGTATCCGGAAAAAGTGACGGTCATCGACTGGAGTTCCATGCTGTACGGAATGACGGCGTTCAAACGCGGCATGTCGTTTTTCACGGACCGGCTGATCTGACGGCGGCGGCGTGCCGGGACGAACCCAAACTGGCGGACGGGGGGCGGAGCGAAACGATGATTGAAATCAAAAACAAGCAGATTCTGATCGACGGCAAGCCGCAGCTCATTCTCAGCGGAGAGATCCATTACTACCGGCTGAAACCGGAAGACTGGCAGGACCGGATCGACAAGCTCAAGGCCGCCGGCTGCAACGCGGTGGCCAGCTACGTGCCCTGGCTCTGCCACGAGCCGGAAGAGGGAACGTTCGACTTTGAAGGACGTACGCGTCCCGAGCTGAACCTCGCGGGTTTTATCGATCTTTGCAAGGAGAACGATCTTTATTTCTTCGTCCGTCCGGGCCCGTTCATCATGGCGGAGATGAAAAACGAAGGCCTGCCGTACTGGCTGTACGAAAAGCATCCGGAGATCGTGCCGGTGACCTGGGACGGCAAGCGGGTGGAGACGAGAACGGTCGATTATCTGGCGCCCGCCTTTCTGGCGGCGAGCCGGAACTGGTACCGCGCGGTGATGGGCGTCATCGCCCCCCGGCTGTACCCGAATGGCGGGAACATCATCGCGGTGCAACTGGACAACGAGATCGGCATGATTTCCTGGGTGACCAACCATCCGGACCTGACCGACCAGGTGCTCGGCGATTTCGCCGCCTGGCTCAAACAGCGGTATGCGGCGGAAGAACTTGCGGCCCGCTATCCGTTCCCGCTGGACGACGAGGAGGCCCGCAGGACCGGCATCCGTTCGCCGAAGGAATCGTACGCGCCGCAACTGATGCGCGATCTCGGGTATTACATGCGGCACCGCTTTGCCCGTTACGTGGCCACGCTTCGTTCGTACGCCGAGGAATTCGGCGTACGGGGCGTGCCGTTCGTCATCAACATCCACGGCACGAGCGGCGGACGCGGCTTCACGTATCCGATCGGCATCAGCCAACTGTACGAAACGTACACGCAGGCGCCCGGCTATTTGTCCGGTTCGGATATTTATTTTGGCGATCTGACGATGGACACGTTCCAGGATCTTTACATCATCAACGGCTTCATGGACGCGGTGCATACGCCGGACCAGCCGCTTGCGTCCGTCGAGTTCAACTGCGGCGACGGCAATTTCGGGGAAACGCTGGGCGGCCGGTACGATCCTTCGGCGGCCGATTTCAAGCTCCGCATGTGCGTCGCGCAAGGCAACCGGCTCATCAATTATTATCTGATGGCCGGCGGTTACAACTACCGGATGGACCGGCCGGTGGGGGACGGCAACGACCGCATCGCGTTTACCGGGGAGCGCCACGGGTTCGCCGCGCCCATCAATCCCGAAGGTGAACTGAATTACACGTATCCGCGCATGGCGCGCGCGAACCGGACGGTCATGGCGGTGGCGGACAAGCTGGCCCGGATGAAGGAAGAGCGGGACGCCGTCAGCTTTGCGTTCATTCCGGATTACTACATGACGGAATCCCGTTATCCGGGCAGCGCAAGCATGGAAGCGATCGTCCGCAATCTCGAAGCGAACCGCGCCCACGGCGCCTGGGAGATCATGGGGCGCGCGATGCTGCTGGCCGGGTACCGCTTCGGCTCCGTCGACATTCAGAACAAGCCGCTCGATCCGGACGTCACGCCGGTGCTCGCGCTCCCTTCCGCCCGCTACATGCATGGCGACATCCAACAGAAGCTTGCCGACTATTTGCGGGCGGGCGGCAACCTCCTGGTGTACGGCGAATTGCCGCTTTACGACATGGAGGCCAGGCCGTGCACGACGCTGATGGATGCGCTCGGGGTGAAACTGCGGGAACGGCTGCAGGCTTCGAACCATTTCTATCTGTCGGTGTTCGCCGACGGATGGGCGGCGCCGCGTCCGGAGGTCAGGGTCGGTTATGCGCAAACGTTCGACGCCGGCGGGCACACTCCCGTCCTGCGCGTATACGGCAGCGGGGAAATCTGCGCCTTTGAGGCGCGGGTCGGCGCGGGCCGGGCCATCGTGATCGGCTGCTCCTACCGCTGCGACATCGCGTTGTTCCGGACGGCCCTGGAGCGGCTCGGCGCGAAGGCGCGGCTGACGCACGACTGCAAGGAGCACGGCATATTCATGACGTCGACCGCCAGCGAAGAAGGGGAACGTTTTCTCCATCTGCTGAACCTGGACGGTTTTGACAAGGAGTTTCATATTCTGGAGGATGGCCGACCCCTGCTGGACGGGCGCAAGCTGTTGCTGCAAAGTCGGGATGGGGTCATGCTTCCGCTCGGGGTGACCATCGGAGAGACGCGCATCGTCTACGCGACGGCGGAGATCGCCGGGGTGGAGCGGGACCGGCTGACATTCCGCCTCACGCAACCAGAAGACGTCATCCTGCTGGAGACCGATCGCGAAATCGTCCCGAACGGCAATTTCACCATGCACAGGGAAGGGAAGCGCACGCTGATCGTTTCCCGTCAGCACGCCAAGGTGAACGACCACTTTACGCTGCAGTTCAAGGTTTAGGAGGAACAGGACCATGGACAGCAAACATCAAGCAATGGAAGCCAAAATCAATGAATTGCTGGCGCAAATGACCCTGACCGAAAAAATTGGGCAAATGTTTCAGACGGACCCCGTCACCTTTTTCCGTTCCGTCAACTCGCCGATTCAGGTCAACACCCCGGTGACCGGTCCCGTCCATGAGCGGGTCATCGGCAAGGAATATATCTATAACATCGGATCGATTCTGAGCGCAACCGATGCCGAAACGGCGTATCAGATCCAGAAGCAGTACCTGGAGCAAAACCGGCTTAAAATACCGCTTTTGTTCATGTTCGATATTATCCACGGCTTCCGGACCATCTTCCCGATTCCGCTCGGCCTGGCGTGCAGTTGGGATCCGGACCTCGTGGAGGCCACGTCCCGGGTGGCGGCGGCGGAAGGGGCGGCCTCGGGTATCAAGGTCACCTTTGCGCCGATGGTGGACCTGGTCCGCGATCCCCGATGGGGACGGGTCATGGAAAGCCCGGGCGAAGACCCGCTGCTGAACGGCCGGATGGCGGCGGCGTATGTGAGGGGCTTCCAAGGGGACGATCTTGCGGCGCCGGACACCGTGGCCGCCTGCGTGAAGCATTTCGCCGCCTACGGCGCGGCGGAGGGCGGACGCGACTACAATACGGTCGACATGTCCGAAGGGACGCTTCGCAATGACTATTTGCCGGCTTACAAAGCGGGGATCGACGCCGGCGCGGAAATGGTCATGACGTCCTTCAACGTGGTGGACGGCGTACCGGCGACGACGAACGCCTTCCTGCTGCGGAAAATTCTTCGGGAAGAATGGGGATTCCAGGGCGTTGTGATTTCCGACTACACGTCCCTCGCCGAAACGATCCTGCACATGACGTCCCGGGACGGCGCCGACGCCGCGCGGAAGGGGCTGGAGGCCGGGCTGGACATCGAGATGATGTCGACGGAATACATCAGCCATCTCGAAAGGCTCGTCAAGGAAGGGGTCGTCGACGAAGCGCTGATCGACGAAGCGGTCCGGCGCATACTCGCGCTGAAGTTCAAGCTCGGCCTGTTTGACGATCCGTTCCGCTACATCAACCTTGAACGGGAAAAACAGGCGCACCTCAAACCGGAGTACCGGCGGCTGGCCCGGGAAGCCGCGGCGAAATCGCTGGTGCTGCTGAAGAACGACGGGATCCTGCCGCTGCGAAAGGACGTGAAGTCGATCGCGATCGTCGGACCGTTCGCCGACAGCGGCCGGATTCTCGGCGGATGGAGCGCGCTCGGCAAGCCGGAGGAGGCGGTTACGCTCCGGCAGGGGATCGTGAACAAGCTGGGCGACGGCGCGGTCGTGAAGGCCGCGGTCGGCTGCGACTGGCTGTCGGAGGACGACTCCGGCTTCCGGGAGGCGCTGGAGACCGCCGTATCGGCCGATGTGGTCATTCTCGCCCTGGGCGAGCGGGACGACATGAGCGGCGAAGGCGGAAGCCGCGCGTACCTGAACGTGCCCGGCCTGCAGCAGCGGCTGGCGGAAGAAGTGCTGAAGCTCGGCAAGCCGACGGTCCTCGTGCTTTTCAACGGCCGTCCGCTGGAGCTGAAGTGGTTCCATGATCGGGTGCCGGCCATTCTGGAAGCCTGGTATCCGGGAACCGAAGGCGGCAACGCCATCGCCGACGTGCTGTTCGGGGACGTCAACCCGTCGGCCAAACTGACGATGAGCTTCCCCTACACCGTCGGCCAGATTCCGGTTTACTACAATTGCCTGAACACCGGCCGGCCGAAGGGACACGAGGACAACGATTACCGTTTCGTCTCCAAATATCTCGACATTCCGAACAGCCCGCTGTATCCGTTCGGTTACGGGCTCAGCTATACAGAATTCGAATATTCGGACGCCGCGCTGAGCGGCGACACGCTGCAGCCGGGCGGCACGGTGAAGGTGAAGGTCAACGTGACGAACACCGGGGACCGCGAAGGCGAAGAGATCGTGCAACTGTATGTCCGCGATCTGTGGGGCAGCACGGCGCGGCCGCTCCTGCAACTGAAGGATTTCCGGAAGATCCGTCTGGCTCCGGGCGAGGCGGCGACGGTGGAATTTGCGATCGTTCCGGACATGCTCAAGTACTTTACCGCACAGAAAAAATTTGAAGTCGAGCCGGGCGATTTCAAAGTGTTCGTCGGCAAGAACGCGCGGGATCTCGTGGAATGTGGCGTTTTTACCTACCGCGAGTGAGGACGCCGGTCCGTTTCCGGACCGGTGCGCGCGGGTTGGAAGTTGGTTCAGGGCCCACGACCACATGGTCGTGGGCCCCGTTCATGAAGAGGCGGAACGTGAGCTTCCGACGGTCATTCTGTATTGTTGGATCCGGGGGATGCCGCTATAATGGGTTCAGCGACAAGCGCGGTTTGAAAACCGGAACGCATTTCAGGAGGAGGCAATACCATGGCCAACGCGCCCCAGGCTTCGCTGTCCCTTCCCGCCGCCAAATCCCGCCGCCAGACATGGCGGAGACGGCTGCTGATCGCCGCCGTGGCGCTCGTGCTGGCCGTTGCGGCGGGGACGAGCGGTCTGGCGTTTTTTGTCGGCTGGTCGCTGACCCATCCGGCCCGCAAAGCCATCGCAGAGACGCCGGACCGATACGGCCTCGCGTACACCGACGTCACGTTCCCCAGTCGCGGCGGCGCCGTGACTCTGAAAGGCTGGTTTCTTCCGGCCCGGGGGGACAAAAAGGGAATGACGCTCGTTTTCGCCCACGGCTACCGGGGCAACCGGACGCAGCCGGACGTTCCCGCCCTGGCCGTCGCCCAGGCGCTGGCCGGGAAAGGGTACGACCTGTTGCTGTTCGACTTTCGCAGCAACGGGGAGTCGGAAGGTTCGTTCACCAGCGTAGGACAATACGAGACCGACGACCTGCTGGGGGCCATTGACTGGGTGCGCCGGACCGGGGCGCCCGGGCAGCCAGTCGGCGTGATCGGCTTTTCGATGGGCGCTTCCACCGCCCTCATGGCCGCCGCGGCCGAACCGGACGTGGCCGGCGTCGTGGCGGACAGTCCGTTCAGCAACCTGAAGCGGTATCTCGAGGCGAATCTGTCCATCTGGTCGAACTTGCCGCATTTCCCGTTTACGCCGCTCATTCTCGCCATCATGCCGCCGGTGCTTGGCGTCGATCCGGCCGCGGTCGATCCGCTGTCGGCGGTGGACCGCATTTACCCGCGGCCGATCCTGTTCATTCACAATGAGGCCGACGGCACGATTCCGTATACGGAAAGCGAGATGATGTGGCAGCGCCATCCGGACCGCTTCCAGTTCTGGAAGCCGGCCGAGGGCGGTCACGTCGGCACGTACAAGACGTATCCGGAAGAATATATCAGCCGGGTGGAAGCCTTCTTTGACGCGGCGATTGCCGGCTGAGGCGTCCGTTTCCCCTTACGGGTTACGGGCCCAACATTCGGCCGAGCGGCCGAAACAAATACTGCACGAAATGGGTGGGGCCGGGCAGGTCCGGAAAATAAATGAGCATCAGCCACAGCAGCCACCCGAAAACGGTAAAGCCCAGCAACGCCGCCTTTTCCCTGGTGCGTCCCCGGTTAATTTTCGGCCATTCGAACAGCACGATCAGCACGCTGACCACCGTGACCGCCAGCACCTTTGACCCGTTCACTGCTTTAACTCCTCTCCGGGCAGGCCCGCCGGCTGGTCGGTCACGCCGGGCCGGCGGACGTGCACGCGAACCTGAATGTCCACATCCAATTGGGGAAACATCCGCTCATTCCACTGATCCTTCATTTTTTTCCACTCCTTCGGATATTTCCGGTGAAAGGCCCGGGCGAACCCGAGGACGTCCGCACGGGCTCGCTGCGCCATTTCCACCGTCCGGCGAAGACGGTTCTGGATGGACTTCTCCATTTCCCGCCCGATCCGGTCCATGTTGGCCGGATGGTACAGGGACAGGCGGGTGCCGTTGAATTGCACGTCGTCTTCAGAGTTCACCTTGACGAGCATCCGCCGTTTGTCTCCTTCGATTTTGGGAATCAGGCGAACATCCGCCCGGATCACTTCCATGGTGACATAGCCTTCTTCCTCCGGGAGACGGGCGTTGATCGTCCGCGAAGTAAATTCCTCCCGAATCCACAGCAGCCCCTCCTCCGCATTCCGATCGAGATGGGCCACCATTTGGTCTTTCCGGAAGATGGCGGCGCCATCCAGCGCCAGAGTGGTGTCGTTCACCTTCATCACGACGGGGATGACGGCGGATTCGGCGTCACCGGACATTTCTTGCAGCACCCGCATGACGGTCATGTCGACCCTCCGTTCCAGTTTGATCATCTTGTACAGGGTTTCCGTGGCGGTGGTTTCCCCCGGCACCACGGTTTCAAAGATCTCCTTCGGCGAACCTTCGGTGACAAACACGAAGGCGTCCATCCTGATTTGCGGCTGGCGTGCCAGAAAGTCCAGCGCTTCCCGAATCCCGCTTTCGGCGATCCGCTTCCCGAACACCACCACTTCCTGATGGCCTACGAAAAGGCGTCGGCCCATTTTTTCCTGCAATTGTTCTTTCGCTTCGGGGATGGTAGGGGCTTGCGCGGACAGGACCACTTGCCGGTCCTTTCCTCCGCCTCCGCCGGCTCCTCCACTGCCGGAGTTCGTTCCCGCGCGAACCGGAATGGCCTGCAGGACGGTCACTTCGATCTGCCCGTCTTCGGTCCGGTCGATCCCGACGGCCCGGATCAGGGCGATCTCATTCAATTCCGTCTGGTCCCAGCAACCGGGAAGGATGGGAAGGGAAATGGCGAGCAGCAGTCCCAGGATCTTTTTCCCGGTTCGGTTCAGAGGTCCCGCTTTCATGCGGCGCTCCCCGCTTTCTGCGTACCTTTCAGGTTCCGGATCCGCGCCACCGCCAGCAGTCCAAGGGGAATGACCAGGTGCACCAGGTGACTGTAGAACACGCCTTCTCCATCCAGGAAACGGTTCAAAAAGGACAGGTTCGGCGCGCTCCAGATGCTGACGGCGACCAGGATGAGGCCGATGGGCAACGACAGGGGTTTGTAGTCGGCCAACCCAAACCACTGGGCGGCTCCCAGAACGGCAACATATTGGAACAGGAAAATTTTGGCGAAGATGATGGTCAGCCACATCGCCAGCAGGAAGGCGTCGATGTGCTCAAGGAAACCCGCCAGACTGATCAAGCGAAACGTCTCCATCAGCGGATAGAGGAACGTTGCCGATTGGTTTCCCAGCACAAGCACGGTGACCAGATCGAACACCGTCAGCGTCATCAGCGAGCCGAGGACGGCCAGGGCGCCCCATTTTCCGGCCTTGTCCTGTTCCTTCACGTAGGGCAGCAGAAAAGCGGCCAGAAAATATTCGCTGAACCAGATCGACGGGTTCACCGCCCCCCTCACCACGGGCCCGATGCCGTTTTCCAGGATCGGGAAGAGGTTCTCGACGTTCCATTCCGTCGCCGACAAAAGCGCCAGAACCCCCAGAACGACGAAGGCGGGGATGGTGAGAAATTGGGCGGAACGAGCGATGGTTTCCAACCCGCCCCGGACGGCGGCCGCACAGACCAGGACCATTCCGCCCATCACCACCGTCCGGGGCGTCTTCGTCAGAAACACGCCGTTCACCAGATCCGCATAATACCGGACCACGAAGGAGCCGGCATGGATGTAGACGATCCAGTACAGGAGCGCGATCCCTTTGCCGAGCCAGCCGAGAATCCGGGGACTGTACTGGATGATCGTCTCTCCGGGAAACCGCTGCTGGAGCTTCAGCGCAATATAGAAGGACAGGCCGCTGACCGTCGCCACCAGAGGGGACAGCCATACGTCCCGTCCCGCCCAAACGGCCGCCAGATGGGGGGCGGTCAAAATCTTCACGCCGACGCAACCGGTGTACAAAATCAGGGCCATCTGGCCGGCGCTGATCCGTCCGCGTTCGATCGACCCGTTGCCGTTTTTCATCGCCATCCTCAACGTTCCCCTCCTTGCTCCGGTCCCGGCTTAAGGTTCGGCGCCTGCCGGTAGTCGTTGGGGGACAGGGCCGGACGCTGATCCGATCCCCACCGCGGGGCCAGGTAGAGGGCGTCCTTCAGCTCCCTGGGGCGAAACGGGGCGAGGGGCGACAGATACGGCTCGCCGAAGGAACGAAGCGTGGCCAGATGGACCACCAGAGCGATCAACCCCAGGGAAAAGCCGACCATGCCGAAGGATCCCGACAAAATCAACAAGGGAAAGCGGAGAATGCGCATGGAAAACCCCAACGAATACCGGGGGATCGAGAAGGACGCAATGCCGGTGAACGCCACGACGATGACCACCGGAGCCGAGACCAGCCCCGCCGTAACCGCCGCTTCCCCGATAATCAACGCGCCCACGATGGAAACCGCGGGACCGACGATTTTCGGCAGGCGAAGCCCCGCCTCCCGCAGCGCTTCAAAGGCGATTTCCATCAAAAACGTCTCGACGATGGTGGGAAGGGGAATTTTTTCCCGGGCCGCCGCGAAGTTGAAGAGCTGCTCCGTGGGGACCGCTTCCGGATGAAAAGAGATTGTGGCCACATAGAAGGACGGAGCGGTCAGGGAGAAGAAAAAGAGCAGGTAACGCAACCAGCGGATCGCCATGGCATACGTAAAACGGACGTAGTAATCCTCCGCGGCCTGCAAGAGACTCGGGAAGCTGAGGGGCGCGATCAACACTTCGGGTGATCCGTCCGTGATGATGGCGACCCGTCCCGACAACAGGTCGGAGGCCACCACGTCGACCCGCTCGGTGACGTTCAGTTGGGGAAAAGGCGAATATGGATTGTCTTCAATCAATCCCTCGATGTAGCCCGATTCCAACACCCCGTCAACGTCGATGCGTCCCAGCCGCAGCTTCACCTCGTCCAGCACGCCCCGGTTGACAAGACCTTCGATGTACGCGACGATGACCCGCGTTTGGGTATGCCGGCCAAGCCGCATTTCCTCCAGTTTCAATTGGGGCCTTTGGATTCTGCGGCGCAGCAGGGCGGTATTGGTCTGGGCCGATTCGGTGAATCCTTCCTTGGAGCCGCGAATGACCGGTTCGTTTTGCGGTTCGCTGACGGCCCGTTTATCCCATTTGAGCAGGCCCAGGTTCAAAGCCCGGTCCAATCCGTCGATGCACAGGACGGGGTCCCCGGCCGCCACGCGTTTGGCGCATTCGTCGAAGGTTTGCACCGGCTTGGCGGAGACCACGGGCAGCTCCTCGCGGAGGAACGCTTCAATCTCCTCCAGACACGTGAGCGAGGCTTTCATCAAGGGGGCCAGGGCATGACGGTTCAACTCTTCGAGATCGGACAAGTTTTCGATGTAGACGATTTCCGCCTCGATTTCCTTTCCAATTCGGAAAGGGCGGAAGGTGACGTCGTAACACCGTTCGAACAAGTCCTTCATCACGCGGCGATTCTGTTCCAGATCGGGATAGAGGGGGGCCCGCAGATCTTCCCCCGAGCTGGGAATGACCGGATCACTACCGCTGTTTTTGCGTTTTCGGTGCATGCGAAATCCTTTTTTGCCGGTCATGGATGACCGTCACTCCTTCTTTGCTGCTGATCCGGACGATCGGGTGACCCATCGGGGGGCCGGAAGGGAACGATCCCATGCCGTTCCGTGAACGGCACGGCTTCCGTGAACCGTCAGAAGGGGGTTCCACCCCAAGGAAATTTCCCTTGCATCCCCAATGTAACTATAACTTTCCATAAATACCGCGGGTTTATGCAACCGGCGTCACGGAACCGGAGGCCGTCCCGTTTTCGGGCGGCCCTTTTCCCGATGGGAATCGGAGGGGATCGCAGGCGCGGATCGGGAAGCGACGGATGGGGCGCGGAGAGGGGAAGACAACGGAGGGAGGCGGGGCGGGGAGGAAAGCGGCGACGGACAAGACTACGGTCAACGACGGAAGGGCAGGTTTCGTTCTGAAGGACACAAAAAGGACACGGTCGGTTTGCCGTGTCCAAACGGGATGCCCTTGTCTTTTTATGAAGGCTGCGCATGCGGCCTTTCATCTTGCCGGACCATCGGATTATCCCGGATCGGATGGCTCCGGCTTGAATCGGATGCCGCGGCGGTAGACGGCCGGCGTGCAACGCATTTCTTCGCGAAACCGGCGGATGAAGTAGCTCGGATTGTCGAAACCGACTTCCATGGCGATGTCCAGCAGTTTGCGGTCGCTTCGTTCCAGCAGTTCGGCTGCACGCCGGATCCGGTAACCGTTGATATATTCCACCGGCGTTTTGCGCACCCACCGCTTGAAATACCGGCAAAACTGGGAATCGGTCATGTGGGCGAGCTGCGCCAGCTCCCGGATGTAAATCCGTTTTTGGTAGTTGTTTTCAATATACGTGAGCACCCGTTTCAGCAGGTGCAAATCGTACGCTTCCACCTCCGAGTCCCGGGTGCGGGCGACCCAGCGGCCGTTCGCGGCGACTTCGGCCAGAATGCGGTACAGGCGCGATTTGGCGGCGAGTTCGTAACCGGGCCGTTTCTCCGCGAGTTCCCGGCGGAGTCCGTGCAGTTCCGCCAGCACCGCCCGGCCCAACGGGTCGTCGCTGGTATAATGGGCAGGCAGGGATCGCTTGCCTTCCACAAGCGGAAGCACGTATTCGTGCTGCAACCGGTCGGGCGTGCCGCTGCAAAGCAGGTTCATATCAAACACGACGGCGAAAAAACGGCACCCCATCCCGCCGAGCGGGTATCCCGCATGGATATCGCCGCCGTGCACAAACACGGCTTCCCCCGCCCGGATGGGGAAACGCTCGGGACCGATCTGAAACAGCGTTTGTCCTTCCAGCACGAGCAGAAATTCCGCTTCTCCGTGCCAATGGCAGTCGACCACCGGCATGTCCGGCCCGGCGAGATACCAATAGCCGGCCAGGGGAAACAGGGCGTCGCCGTGGCTGCGCTGTTCCCGGGGAGCGTTCCGGACTTCTGTTCGCATGGTTTCTCACCCGCCTCCTTGCGCGCTGGCAACTGGGGTTCTTATTCGCTTGTTTCGTTGTCTAACAGTGTACAAGATTCATCCGGGGGACGACATAGGTTTTTGGTCACGATCTCCCGGAGGGATGTTCCGGAACGATTCGTCGGCCGGTCCCGCCTGCCGGCCGGGGATACGGGGACGGAAGGTCCGATTGGCCGACTGTCAGGGGACGGGTCCCTTCGGTATAATGAGGAGAGCGAAAAACGGATCCATGTCCCTCCGGGCGGAAGCGTCCGATGCGGGCGAATGGTTCTGCCGGGCATGTTGCCCGGCAAACCGGACGCCAAGGAAGACGGGCGCCCGGGGCCGATGGAACCGGGAAAACAGGAGTGATCCGTCGATGACTGAACCGTTGGAACGCATTCATCGGCTGGTGGCGGAGTGGAAACCGCGGGTGGAAGGGTTCCCCGACCCGATCGTGATCGCCGCGGGAGCGTTGGAACGGGTGGCGCCGTATGTGCGCGAACGGGGGTGGCGCCGGGTGCTGCTCGTCGCCGACGCCAACACGATGCACGCGGCGGGGGAACGGGTGCGCGATGATCTGGCCGCGGCGGGAACGGCCGTCGCAACGGCGCTCATTCGCCCCAACGCGCTAGGCGACGTCGTCGCCGACGAGGCGTCCGTCGCGGAGGCGAGGCAATCGATCCGCGCCGCCGCCGCCGAGGCGGTCATCGTCACGGGCGCCGGCACGTTGCACGATATTGCGCGATACGCCGCCTTTTGCGAAGGCGTTCCGTTCGTCTCCGTGCCGACCGCGCCGTCGGTGGACGGCTTCACGTCCAAAGGCGCGCCGCTGATCATCCGGGGCGAGAAGACCACGGTCCAGGCGATCGGTCCCGACGCGATCTTTGCCGATCTCGACGTGTTGCGGCAGGCGCCCCCGGAATTGGTCGCCGCCGGTTTCGGCGATATGATCGGCAAAACGACCTCGCTGTTCGACTGGAAGTTCGGCCGCCGCATCGCCGGGGAGCCCTACGACGCCGAAGTGGCCGCCATCACCGAACGGGCGCTCGGCCAGTGCATCGCCCATGCCGAGGCGATCGGCCGGCGGACGGAGGAAGGAATCCGGACGCTGATCTGCGCGCTGGTCGAATCCGGCCTGGCGATGCTGATCTTCGGCCAGTCGCATCCCGCGTCCGGGGCGGAGCACCATCTGTCCCACTATTGGGAGATGGCCTTCATCCGCGAAGGCCGCCGCCAGTTGTTGCACGGCGCCAAGGTCGGGGTCGCCTGCGCGGAAGTGCTCGACCTGTATCGGACGCTGGCCGACCGGATGCGGAACGGGCCGGATCCGCACTGGCGCGAAACGGTCGCCGATCTGGATCGGTTGCCCGCTGCGGGGGACATTCGCCGCCTATTGAAAACCGCGGGCGGCCCGGCGGACATCGGGGAGCTGGGGATCGAGCGCGACCTGCTTGAGCGGGGGCTGCGGGAAGCCCACCGGATCCGGCCGAATCGCCATACCCTGCTGCGGGCCTGGAACGAAGGGGCGCTTCCGTGACTTCGGGAGCCGAAGACGCGGCGGCGCGGCCGGAGCCAGGAGCGCGGGAAAAGGCGGGCGGGGAACCGCGAGAATTGCAATAAATTTTCCTCTTGCGCCAAATCGGTTTTCGTGGGATTCTACTCTTTAGAGTCGAAGGAACGGTTTGCCGCACTTGATGGAGGGTTCATTGATTTCATGACCGGCATCCGATTGGCGCTGCAGAACTACAAGTTGCAAATGGGCCCTGAGGCTTGGCACAATTTTCGCTGCGACCTTACGGCTTCTGTTTTGTTCAGTCTGTTCAACGTCGTGTTTAACCAGTTTTACATCCCGATGGCCATCCGCCAAGGAGCGACCGATCTGCAGGTGGGCATCCTGGCTGCCGCACCCGCGGTCGGGCTTTTGTTTTCGCCGATTTGGGCGTACTGGATTCAGCGGACAAGCAGTCCCAAGCCGTTCATGATCTTTCCGAATCTGTTCGGCCGGGCGCTCATTCTGCTGCCCGCGCTGTTCGGCACTCCGCTCGTCTTCGTGACGGCGGCGATCGGCTTTCATCTGTTGATGGGCATTCAGGCGCCGGCTTACGCGGCGCTCGTGTCGCGCCTGTACCCGCCGCAGCAGCGCGGGCGGCTGATGGGCAACGTCCGGGTGGCGATGGGATTGCTCATGATTCCGCTCGCCTACCTGGTCGGATTCTGGACGGACGCCGCCGGATCGGGCTGGCCGTTGGCGCTGGCGTCCGTGACGGGGATCCTGTCCATTCTCATCTTTGCGCGCGTGCGCGAAGCGGCATCGTCGTCGGCGCCGTCCGTTTCCGCCCAACGGATGTCGCTGAAGGCGCAGTGGGGTCTGGTGCGGGGGAACCGCAAGCTGATGATCTTTTTTGTTGCCACCACATTGGCCGGATTCGGCAATTTGCTGGCCAACCCGCTCTACCAGATCATTCAGGTGGACCGGCTGGCGCTCACCGACGTGCAGATCGGCGTGGCGCGCGTTGTGTACTATGTTTTCCTGCTGACCACGTACTACGTGATCGGCTGGGCCATCGACCGTTTTTCCGCCGGACGGACGATTGTGTACGGCGTGGCGGCCTACGCGGTCGTACCGTTGCTGTACGCGCTCGTTCCCGGTTATCCGACCGTACTGATCGGCAGCGGTGTGCAGGGCATCGGCGACGCGATCTGGGATATCGGGATTCTGACCTTTGTGAACAGCATCGCGCCGGGCAGAGAAGCGGTGGTGTTCGGGCTGCATCTGATGCTGTTCGGCATTCGCGGCACGGCCGCTCCCTTGCTGGGCACGTCGCTGTCGGGAAGCGTTCCCCTCCCGTGGCTGCTCGTCGCCGCCTCGGTTTGCGGCGTGCTGGGCACGCTGACCTTGCTTCCGGGAAGCCGCAAGGAAGCGCGGGCGAATTTGGCGGGCAACGTTCGCGACATCGAGGCGTGAAGCGAGCCGGTACGGACCCCCCCGCAAGGGGGGCTTTATTGCGTTTTTATCGCAAACGCTTACCATGAGGTTGATCGCAAGCGACAAAATTGTTCAAAAACAAACACAATCGAACATTCCGGTGGGGCCGGGGGACGCTCGCGGGCGGCAAATCGTGTTATAATGCTGGGTAACAAGCGTTGATCACGTCTGCTTGAAAACGGGATGACGGACCGGCGCCAGGCGCCGGGGAACGCCTGTCATCCGCCTGCAAGGGGTTGGGGCATGTTCGCGATCGAACGTTTGAACAAGATCAAGGAAATTTTATATAAGGAAAAGCGGGTTGACGTCGTCGATCTGAGCGAACGGTTTTCCGTGACCGAGGTGACGATCCGGCGCGATCTCGACAAGCTGGAGCAGGCCGGATTCATTGTCAAGACGTACGGCGGCGCCGTGCTGAGAGAGGAAGTCGAACGTCCGGCGGCCCTGTTTGAAGAATCCGACGACGAGACGGCCGAGGAAAAACGGATGATCGGCAAGATGGCGGCCGAACTGGTCGAGCAAGGCGAAGCGATTTTCCTCGGGCCGGGACGCACGTGCCGGGAAGTCGCCCGCCATCTGAAGGGCAAGCGGATCACCGTGGTGACCAACGACCTGGCCGTCGGCCTGTGTCTGAAAGATGCGGTCGGAATCAAAGTGATCCTGACCGGCGGAGACTTGCTGCCTTCTTCCACCGCGCTGGGGGGCGGGTTGGCTTTGCAAGCGCTGGACGGCATTTACGTGAACAAGGCTTTTGTCAGCGTGCGGGGCGTGCATACGGAATCGGGCTTCACGATGGACAGCCACGAGGAGGTCGCGATCGCCCAGGAAGTCCGGAAAATCGCCGGGCAATTCATCGTGGTGGCCGACTATACCAAATTCGGCCGCATTGGCTTCGCCCGGCTGGGCGAGCTGTCCATCGCGGCGGCGGTGGTGACCAACAAGCAGATCCCCGCCGAATACAAGCAGTTCTTTTTCGAAAACGAAATCAAGTTGTACACCGTCTTCGAGCTGAAGTGAAACGGGACGAACCGGACGGAAAGTGGGGGTCGCGTTGGACGCGATGCTGGAAATGCGGCATATTGTCAAGCGGTTCGGGAGTCACACGGTGTTGCGCGATGTGAATCTCACCGCGGAACGGGGACAGGTGCACGCCGTCATTGGCGAAAACGGGGCCGGCAAGTCGACGCTGATGCGCATTCTCGCGGGCGTGCACGTTCCCGACGGCGGGGAAATCCGTCTGAACGGCGAGCCGGTGACGATCCTGAACCCGAAACAGGCGCTCGATCTCGGCATCGCCATGATTCATCAGGAGATCCGCCTGTTCCAAGATTTGACGATTGCTGAAAACGTATTCATTCGCCAGGAACCGGTCAAAGGGTGGCGGGGCCTGCACTGGATCGATTGGGCGCGGGCATACCGCGAGACGGATCGCTACCTGCGCGACTTCGGACTCGACATCCCGTCGCGGCGAACGGTGCGGACGCTGAGCGTCGGCCAGCAGAAACTCGTGGAGATCATCCGGGCGCTGTCGCGCAACGCCCGGATCCTCATCATGGACGAACCGACGGCGGCCCTGACCGAACAGGAGATCGACCGGCTGTTCGACGTCATCCGCGATCTGAAGCGCCGGGGGGTGACGATCCTGTACATTTCGCACCGCCTGGAGGATATCCGTGCGATCGCCGACAAAGTGACGGTGTTAAGGGACGGTCGGGTGGTCCGCTGCTGCGACGCCGACGGGATCGACCTGAACGAACTGGTCCTGGACATGGCCGGCATGGAATTTCACGAGCGCTATCCGAAATTGAAGGTGAAAATCGGCAAGGAACTGTTGCGGGTCGATCATTTGTCTTACGGCAACAAAATTCGCAACATCGGCTTCGCGCTGCATCAGGGAGAAATCGTCGGGCTGACCGGCATCAGCGGATCGGGGAGGCGAACGTTGGCCAAGGTGCTGTTCGGCATCCACGGCCCCTTTGAAGGCACGATCCGCCTGAACGGGAAGACGTTCCGCGCCATGACGCCGCGGGAAGCCAAGGCCAACGGACTTTGCTACGTCACCGGCATCGGGACCGAAGAAGGGCTTATCGGCGGCAGCACGGTGGCCGAGAACATTACGCTGACCAACCTGGGACGGGTGTCGCGACTCGGTTTTCTCAACCCCGACCGGGAAGCCGCGTACGCGCGGGATTTGATTGAACGGCTGGAAATAACGGCGGACGAACGCGAACGGGTCGGCAATTTGAGCGGAGGCAAGCAGAAGAAGGTCATCTTTGCGAAATGGTTGTTTGCCGGTGCCAAGGTGCTGCTGATCGAGGAACCGACGGCGGGAATTGACGTCGGCTCGAAGGTCGACATTTACAACATCATGAACGAGCTGGTCCTTGCCGGCGCGTCGATCCTGATGATTTCGTCCGACGTGTCGGAACTTCTCGGGATGTGCGACCGGATCCTGGTCATGTGCGACGGGGAAATTCGTCACGAGTTCCGGCGGGGCGAGGCGACGAAGGAGCGCATTCTGTATTACGCCACCGGCGGCAAATGAGGGCGTTGGGAAACGGGCGTTACATGGCGGTCGATCGTCCGCCTTTTATTTTTTTTCAATCGCAACGGAGTCATTGACAAATCGAAAAAGATAAAACATAATAAATCACAAACGATCACAAAAAAACAACAAAAAAGACACCGATTCGTGCGGGTTGGTGCTCGGTGCGAAGACCAACACGGCCGACAAAAACGCAAAACGAACAGGGGAACGTTTATGAGCGAATTCAAACTGGAATTGCGGTCCATTACGAAAACGTTTCCAGGCGTCAAGGCGCTCGATCGCGTCCATTTTCAGCTCAAACCGGGGGAAATTCACGCGCTGATGGGCGAGAATGGAGCGGGCAAGTCCACGTTCATCAAAGTCATCACCGGCGTGCATGAACCGGACGAAGGGGAAATTTGGCTCGACGGCCGCAAGGTGCGGTTTCGGAATCCGCGGGAAGCCCAGGAAGCGGGCATCGCCGCCATCTATCAGCACGTCACCAGCTACCCGGATCTGAGCGTCACTGAAAATATATTCATGGGGCACGAGAAGGTGGATCCCGTCACGAAGCGCATGCGGTGGCACGACATGCACGAAGAGGCGGCCCGGCTGCTGGCGGAACTGGGGGCGAACATCGATCCGCGCACGCAGATGGGGGCGCTCAGCGTGGCCCAGCAACAAATTGTCGAAATTTCGAAAGCGCTTTCGATGAAGGCGAGCATCCTCATCATGGACGAACCGACCGCGGCGTTGACGGCCCGCGAAAGTGAGGAGCTGTACCGGATCGCCGAGTCGCTTCGCGAGCGGGGGGCTTCGATCATCTTCATTTCCCACCGCCTGGAAGACATGTATCGGCTGGCCGACCGGGTGACCGTGTTCCGCGACGCCCGTTACATCGGCACCTGGGACATGGCGGACATCACCACGGAGAAACTCATTACCGCCATGGTGGGCCGGGAAATCACGCAACTGTTTCCCAAACGGAAGATCACCATCGGCGAAGAAGTGCTGCGCGTGGAAAAACTGGGGCGAACCGGCTATTTCGCCGACGTGTCGTTCACGGTGCGGCGCGGGGAAATTCTGGGGCTCACCGGCCTCGTGGGCGCGGGGCGGACTGAAGTCTGCCAGGCGATCTTTGGCGTGGAACGGTTCGACCGGGGCGAAATCTATTTGAAAGGGCGCAAGGTGCGGCCGGCGAATCCGCTGCAGGCGATGCGGCTCGGCATCGGGTATTTGCCGGAGGATCGCCAGAAGCAGGGCCTTGTGCTGCAGTGGGGCATTGGTCGCAACATCACCCTGCCCGTGCTGGATCGTTTCGCCCGGCGGGGGTGGCTGAACGAGCGCAAGGAGGCGGAAAAGGCGAAGGAACTGGCCGAGAGGGTGAACGTGAAGGCCGCAACCTTGTTCGATCCCGCCTCGTCGCTGTCCGGCGGCAATCAGCAAAAGGTCGTATTCGCCAAGCTGTTGACTTCCGAACTGGACGTCCTGATCCTTGACGAACCGACCAAGGGAGTCGACGTCGGCGCGAAATCCGCCATTTACGAAATGATCGGAGACTTGGCCGCACAGGGTTACGGGATCGTGCTGGTTTCCTCGGAAATGCCGGAGATTATCGGACTGTGCGACCGGGTGGTGGTGATGCGGGAAGGACGCGTGACCGCCACGCTGGAGCGCGACCAAATGACGCAGGAAGCCATTCTGGAAGCCGCGATGATGAAGCCGGAACCGGTGGCTCCGGGCTCCGGGGGAGGTCGGGCATGATGCGATGGAGCGCGAAAATCGCCAGGTTCAGGGAACTGGGGCTTCTCGGTTTCATTGTGGCGCTGTCGGTGTTTATCCAGTTTCGCAATCCGAACTTTTTAACCCTTGAAAATATCGGCGACCTGTTGACCAACACCGCCATCCTCAGCATTTTGGCGGTTGGCATGATGCTGGTGATCGTCACGCGCGGCATCGACCTGTCGATCGGCGCCACGCTCGCGCTATCCGGCATGATCGCGGCGATGACGGTCAAAGCGTTCCCAGGGCTGCATCCGTTCCTGGCCATATTGGAGGGGACGCTGGTTGGGGTCGCGTGCGGCACCGTGCTCGGGCTGCTGATCGCCCGCGGCGGCATTTTGCCCATCATCGCAACGCTGGGCATGATGAACGTGTTTCGCGGGCTCACCTTCATGATCAGCGACGGCAAATGGGTCAGCGCCCATGAGATGCCCGACAGTTTCAAGGCAATCGCCACCGGGTCGCTTTTCGGCGTCAATACGCTGGTCTGGATCGCCATCGTCATTTACGCGGTGATGTTCTACTTCGTCAATTACACGCGAACGGGCCGGCAAATTTACGCGGTGGGCAGCAATCCGGAGTCGGCGCAGGTGAGCGGCATCCAGAATGGAAAAATCCTGTGGCTGGTCTACACGATCATGGGCGGGCTGGCGGGCTTGTCCGGCGTGCTGTGGGTGTCGAAGTTCGCTTCCGCCCAAGGGGATACGGCGATGGGCTACGAGATGAGCGTCATCGCGGCCTGCGTGCTCGGCGGCGTCAGCATCGCCGGCGGTTCCGGCAAAATTTCCGGGGTCATTCTCGGTTCCGTCCTGCTCGGCATTTTGAACAACGCGCTGCCTCTGATCAACGTGTCGCCGTTCTGGCAGACGGGCATTCAGGGAACGATCATTCTCGTTGCCGTGGTTGTCAATGTGCTGGTCAAGCGGGGCGTCGACCGGAACCATCTCTTGGGGAGGAGCTTGTAATCGATGGAACAACGGGTGATCCTCAGCCGGCGCGAATTCAGTTGGAAGCGTTTTTTTCTCCAATGGGAATGGATGCTGTTCCTGTTGTTTTTGCTCGTGCACGTGATGAACGCATTGCTGTCCCCCTACTACCTGGGCGTCGACAGCCTGCGGGACGCCACGATGACGTTTTTGGACAAGGCGTTCATCGTCCTGCCGATGGCGCTGGTCATGATTCTCGGCGACATTGACATTTCCGTCGCTTCCACCGTGGCGCTGTCCTCCGTGGTGATGGCCGATCTGTACGCGAGGGGCCTGCCGATGCCGGCGGCGATGGCGATCGCCCTGCTCGTCGGCGCGCTGTGCGGTTTCATCAACGGGCTGCTGATCGTGAAATTCAAGGAACTGTCGGCGGTGATCGTGACGCTGGCGACGATGATCATTTATCGGGGCATCGCCTACATGATCCTGGAGGACCAGGCGAGGGGGAAATTCCCGGCATGGTTCAGCTTCCTGGGGTGGGGGTACGTCGGCGGCATCCCCTTTATCCTGATCGTGTTCGCCCTTTTCGCCTTCATCTTCACGCTGCTGCTGCACCGGACGACGTTCGGCCGCTACGTGTACGCGATGGGCAACAACATGACGGCCAGCCGGTTTTCCGGGGTGCAGGTGGACAAAATCCGCATCATCGTGTTCACGCTGACGGGATTGATGGCGGCGGTAACCGCCCTCTTCCTCACCTCCCGGATGGGCAGCACCCGGCCCAATGTGGCCACGGGCTATGAACTCGACGTCATCGCCATGGTCGTGCTCGGCGGCATCAGCACCTCCGGCGGTCGCGGGCGGATGATCGGCGCCATTCTGGCAGTGTTTCTCATCGGCTACCTGCGCTACGGGCTGGGGCTCGTCAACGTGCCGGCGCAACTCATGCTCGTCATCATCGGGCTGTTGCTGATTTTCGCCGTGCTGGTGCCGAAGTTCCGTCCGAACAAGGGCAAGGCGCGCAAAGGGGTTTGAGGTCTGCGGCGCCTGTTCCGTTCGCACAAAAGCATCGGGTATACGCCGAACCGCGTTCCGCGGACGGTTGTATATAAATCTCTTGGCGAGAAAAAAGGGAGGAACCCATCGATGAGCAACATCAAACGTTGGCTGAGCGGTGTGCTTGCGTTCGTGCTGGTCGCTTCCTTGCTGGCGGCCTGCGGAGGGACGGGGAGCAAGGAGGCTTCCGGTCCGTCTTCTTCCCCCGGCCAGAGCGCAAGCGGCGAGCAGGGAAGCGGCGGTTCGTCCGCAGGGGGGAAAAAACGGTTTGCCATCATCTTTAAAAATACCGGCAACCCCTACGGCGAGAAGCAGATGGAAGGGTTCAGGATCGCCATTGAAGAGCTCGGCCACGAAGCGATCCTGAAGGCGCCCGACCAGCCGACGGCCGAGGCGCAAATCCAGATGATCGAGGAGCTGATCTCGCAGCGGGTGGACGCCATCGCCGTGGTCGCCAACGATCCGGACGCACTGCAACCCGCGCTGCAAAAGGCGATGAACCAAGGCATCAAGGTGCTGTCGCTGGACTCCGCCGTCAACGCGCAAAGCCGGATGGTGCACATCAACCAGGCCGATCCGGAGCGGATCGGGCGCATCCAGGTGGAGGCCATCGCCGAAATGATCGGCTACAAGGGCCAGATCGCGGTTCTGTCGGCGACGAGCCAGGCGACCAACCAGAACACGTGGATCGGATGGATGAAGGAAGAGTTGAAAGATCCGAAGTACAAAGACATGGAACTGGTCAAGGTCGCCTATGGCGACGATTTGCGGGACAAGAGCGTGTCCGAAACGGAAGGGCTGCTCAAATCCTATCCGGACCTGAAGGGCATCATCGCGCCCACGACGGTCGGCATCGCCGCCGCGGCCAAGGTGCTGACGGACAAGGGACTGAAAGGCAAGGTGCAACTGACCGGTCTCGGTCTGCCGAGCGAAATGGCCGAATACATCGAAAGCGGCGTTTGCCAGTGGATGTACCTGTGGAACCCGGTCGACGTCGGCTACCTGGCCGGTTACGCGGCCGAGGCGCTCGTCAGCGGCAAGATCACCGGGAAAGTCGGTGACAAATTTACGGCCGGCCGTCTGGGCGAAAAGGAAGTGGTCGCCGATGGCGACGGCACGCAGGTCATGCTGGGCGACCCGTTCCGGTTCGACCAGTCGAACATCGCGGAATGGAAAGTGATCTATTGATCCCGGAGGATCGGGCATGAGCACGGGGATGAGCAAAAGCGGGAAATTTGCCTGGACGTGGCAAGTGAAACCGGAGTGTGTGGACGAATACGTCCGCCTGCATCTGGATCCGTGGCCGGAGGTGCTGGAAGAGCATCGTCGGGCGGGAATCCGGAACTATTCGATTTTCCAGGACGGCAACCGCTTCTTCTACGTATTCGAATGCGACGACGTGGACGCGGCCTTCGCCTATCTGGCCCAAAGTGAAGTGTGCCGGCGCTGGAACGCCATCACGTCCGGGATGGTGGAAGGATCCTTTGACCTCGGCAAGCCGGAGCCGATTCTCCCGATGCGGGAAGTGTTCTATCTGGCTTGAAGACGCGCGGGTTCGTCCCGCGCTGGGAAGCGGCCGGATGAAGCGCGGCAAGGACCGGCCTCCTGTCCGTTTACCGGGCGGGAGGCTTTTTATTTCGCGTGTCCTCCATTTTGATGGTATGATCAGGTTAGCAAGCGGAGGGGCATCTCAGCCGATTCCGCTGTACCTGGAAATAAGGAATGGATGACCATGACTCACGTGACGGTGAACACCTTCGAAGAAGCGGTGCAATTGCTGAACGAGACGGGGATTTTGCCATTCTCGCCTTATTTTCCGGATCATCCTTCGTTGTGGACGGTTACCGACCAAACCCGGTGGCATACCTCAACGCCTGACGATCCCTGGCTTTGGCGCGATCGGTTCGGGCAGGAGGGGGTGGCGGCCTACGGGAGGTTTTTGGGCCACAAACCGTTGCTCGTCGCCAGGGAAATTTTCCCGCTCTTCCGATCCGCGCTGAAAGGGTTAAACCCGTCTTTGCCGGCCGGCTTCGAAGACCGTCTTGAGCTGATTCGCGAGATCATTCAGGATCAAGAAGGCATCAGCGTGAAAGATCTGAGGAAGTTGTCGGGCATGCACGAGAAAGAGGACAAGAGCAAGTTCGACAGAATCCTGATCCATCTGCAAAACACGGGTGAAGTCCTGATCTGCGGAATCACGGATAAGATGGCCGCTTCCGGGGTCAAGGACGGCTGGAACAGCACCTGTTACATGACAACGGAACACTGGATGAAGCGGCATGGCATCGCCGGCTCGCCCCTCCCGCCGGATCGGGCCGCGGAATCATTATTGGAATGGTGTGCCCGGCGATGGACGCCCGCGGCGGTTCGGTATTTCCGAAAACGGATCACGCCCTTCTGAACAACAGGAATGGAGGGCAAGTCCCATGAAGTACGTCCGGGTTGTCTTCGGAACGTTTGTCCGTCGGCTTAACCGGTTCGCCGCCGAGGTGGAAATCGAAGGCCGGCTTGAAACCGTGCATGTCAAAAACACGGGCCGGCTGAAGGAACTGCTGGTGCCGGGAGCTTGCGTCGGGTTGTCGCCGTCCCGAAACGAAGCCCGTAAATACCGGCATTCCCTCATTTCCGTGAAAAAAGGCGGCATTTGGGTCAATATCGATTCCCATGCGCCCAACAGAGTGGTCCATGAGGCGTTGGAGAAGGGGGGCGTGCCCGAGCTTGCCGGCCTTGAGCGCCTGAAGCGGGAAGCGGTCTTCGGACAATCCCGCTTTGATTTCTGTTTTGAACGGAACGGGCGCAAAGGGTTTATGGAAGTGAAGGGCGTGACCCTCGAAAAAGACGGAACCGCCCTGTTTCCGGACGCGCCGACCGAAAGGGGCGCCAGGCATGTGCGGGAATTGATCAGGGCGGTGAAAGAAGGGTGCGAGGGCGTCGTCTTCTTTTTGATCCAGATGCCGGGCTGCCGGCGCTTTGCTCCCCATGGGAAGATGGACCCCTCTTTCGCGGAAGCGTTGAAAACGGCGGCGGCGAACGGCGTGCGGGTGCTGGCGTATGACGCGGAAGTCACCGCCGGTTCCCTTGTGATCGGCAAGCCGGTGCCTGTGGACCTCGAGGGGGAAGTCCGCTAGGGGAGCCTATTCTTCGGTTCAACCTCCCCTGGAAGGGGACGGGCGCCCGTGAATCAGGCGGAATTGTTCGGGCGTCATCTGTTCCAGCCGGCGGAACGTGGCGATGAAATGGCTGACGTCCCGGAACCCCACCAGTTTGGCGACGGTCCGGACGGTGGCCGAACGGTCCATCAGCAGAAACTCCTTCGCCTTGCGGATGCGCAGGGCGATCAAATATTGATAGGGCGTATAACCGAACGCTTCGCGAAACAGCGTGTTCAGCCGCCTCGGGCTGACGCCCGCCCGCGCCGCCATGTCGGCCATGTTCAAATCCGGGTCCCAGTATTCCAATTCCAGAAACTCGACCAGCGGCGCCAGCCGTTCCGCCAGGCTGTGCAAAGAGGCGCGGTTGACGGTGTGGGCGTGCTGTTTCAGCGCGACGATGAAGCGGTAAACGTCGACGGAATGGCGGAGACCGGTGATGTCCGGCTGCCGGGAGACGCGATCCAGCATGTCCGGCAACAGCCGTCCCAGTTCGCCGTCGGGGTCGAAGCGGTACACCACCGAAGTACGGATGTCGAGCGTCGTCATGACGGCGTTGACGAGCGGGCCGCCGAACGTCAGGTAGTAGGTCGACCAGACGCCCTCCACGGCTTCATAGCGGTGCGGGACGTTCGGCAACAGCAGGATGCCGTGGTGTTCGGGCAACCGGAACGTGCCGCTTTCCAGGCGGATTTCGCCCGTTCCGGCCGCCGTCTGCAGCCAGTGGCAGACGGGATAGCCTTCGGACCGGGCGATCGGTTCCTGCTCCGGGTTATAGCCGATGCTGTCGATGTAAAACGGCACCGGCTGTTCCGGCAGCGTCATCAGGTATCGAACCTTGGCCTTCGGGCCCTCGGGTTCCTTTTCCATGATCGTACCTCCGTATCTACGGACCTCCGCAAGCGCCTTCGGGGCGCATTTTTTTCTTTCGGATTTTTGCAGCATCCGTTTCCGTATTTTTATATCCAATGTCGTGAATCTCTTATTTTCCAATTGTTTTTTATCGGATACGATAAAATTATTATCATATCCAAAGGGGTTATGTCCATGAACGCGTTGCCCTGGAACCATCTCGTATACGGCGGGGATTATTATCCCGAGCAATGGGACAAGTCCGTGTGGGAAGAGGACATGCGGCTGTTCAAGCTGGCGGGCATCAACTTTTTGCGCATCCACATTTTCGCCTGGACGAAAAGCCAGCCCAATGAAGAAACGTACACGTTCGAATGGCTGGACGAGGTGTTCGATTTTCTGCATGCGCACGGCATGAAAATCTGTCTGGGCACCGGCACGGCCGCGCATCCGGCCTGGATGGCGAAGAAGTATCCGGACATTTTGCGCGTCGACTTCGAGGGACGAAAACGGAAATACGGCGCCCGGCACAACTCCTGCCCGAACAGTCCGACGTACCGGCGATTCGCGCCTGCGCTCGCCGGGAAGCTGGCCGAACGGTACAAGGACCATCCCGCGCTTGTGCTGTGGAACGTTTCGAACGAATTCGGCGGCTACTGCTATTGTGAAAACTGCGAGAAGGCGTTCCGGGTCTGGCTGCGGAAACGCTACGGCACGCTGGAAAACCTGAACCGGGCGTGGAACACCGCGTTCTGGAGCCACGAGTTTCTCGACTGGGACGAAATCGTCGCGCCCAACGCGCTCAGCGAGCAATGGTCGGAGCGGGGCACCTGCTTCCAGGGCATCTCGCTCGATTACGCCCGCTTCCAGTCCGACAGCCTGCTGGAATGCTACCGGCTGGAGTACGACGCCATCAAGGCGCACATGCCGCACGCGGTGATCACCACGAATCTGATGGGCTTTTACAAACCGCTCGATTACCTGAAATGGGGCCGCTATCTGGACGTGGCCGCCTGGGACAACTATCCGGCGATCGACACGCCGCGCAGCTTCACCGCCATGGCGCACGACATGATGCGGGGGCTGAAGGACGGCCAGCCGTTCCTGCTCATGGAGCAGACGCCCAGCCAGCAAAACTGGCAACCCTACAATTCCCTCAAGCGGCCGGGCGTCATGCGGCTGTGGAGCTATCAGGCGCTGGCGCACGGCGCCGATTCGGTGCTGTTCTTCCAGATGCGGCGGTCGGTCGGCGCCTGCGAGAAATTCCACGGCGCGGTCATCGAGCACGCCGGACATGAGAACACGCGGGTGTTTCGCGAAGTGGCCGCGCTCGGCAAGGAGCTGCAAAAGCTCGGCGGCGCTTTCATGGGCGCGCGCGTGCCGGCGCGGGTCGGGATCGTGTTCGACTGGGAAAACTGGTGGGCGGTGGAGCTGTCGAGCGGTCCGAGTATCGCGCTGAAGTACGTGGACGAAGTGCACAAGTATTACCGCGCGCTGTACCGACGGAACATCCCGATCGACATGATCGGGCCGGACGCCGACCTCGGCAAGTACGACGTGGTGATCGCGCCGGTGCTCTACATGCTGCGCGCCGGATACGCGAAGAAGGTGGAGGCGTTCGTGGCCGGCGGCGGCACGTTCGTTACCACGTTCCTGAGCGGCATCGTCGACGAGCGTGACATCGTCACCCTGGGCGGCTATCCGGGCGAGCTGCGCAAGGTGCTCGGCGTGTGGGCGGAAGAGATCGACGCGCTGCCGCCGGAGCGGAAGAACCGCATCGTCATGCGGCAGCCGCTCGGCGAGCTGGCCGGGGAATACACGTGCAACCTGCTGTTCGATCTGATCCACGCCGAAGGCGCGGAAGTGATCGCCGAGTACGGGGACGATTTCTACAAGGGGATGCCGGTGGTCACCCGCAACCGGTTCGGAAACGGAGAAGCGTGGTACGTGGCGAGCAGCCCGGACGATGCCTTCCTGGACGGCTTCCTGGGATATTTGTGCGAGGCGCGCGGCATCCGGCCGGTGGTTCGCCAGGCGCCGGCAAGCGTCGAGGCGACGGTGCGGAAACGGGAGGACGGCACCACGTTCCTGTTCCTGCTGAACCATGATCCCGAGCCTTGCACCGTCGACATCGGGCCGGAGCCGGGCACGGATCTTCTGGCGGACGAGGGAGGCCGCATCGTCTCGGGCACGGTGGAGCTGCCCGGATACGGCGTCGCCCTCATCCGCCGCGAGGGAGCGGGAGCGTAACCGGCGGCTTGTCCGGGGAACGGCCAATCCGTCATCAGCATCCGCCAGAAGACGGCGATTGCCGCGATGAACGGAATGTACGGGATTCGCGGATCGCCGTCTTTTTTTTTCGCCATGGGTTCCCGATTGATTCGACGATTAAGCGGGTAACATCGCCCATCTGCTCGGCTATTGAAATGAATGGCCGAAACGCGCGAGACGTTTCGGCCTTTTTTTGCGCTTAGAAAAACACGTCCGGGTCCGGACCGAATCGATGATTTTGGTTCAGGGCGCTGATGCGCGCCATATCTTCGTCGGACAGCGTGAAATCGAACACGTTCGCGTTTTCGCGGATGCGCGAAGGCGTCACCGATTTGGGGATGGTGACGACTTCCTGCTGCAGATCCCAGCGCAGCACGACCTGGGCCGGGGTCTTCCCGTATTTTTCGGCGATTTCCCGCAGAACCGGCTGATCCAGATTGCCCTGCATAAGCGGGCTCCAGGCTTCCAGTTGAATTTGGTGTTCCCGGCAAAAAGCGAGAAGCTCGCGCTGGTGCAACAGCGGATGAAACTCAACCTGGTTCACCATCGGCACGATCTCGCAGGAAGCCAACAGATCCTGGAGATGATGGATCTTGAAGTTGCTAACGCCGATGGCCCGTACATATCCGTCGCGATATAGCTTCTCGAAGGCGCGCCACGTCTCCTTGTACAGCGTCTTGCCCGGCCAGTGGATCAGCAGCAGGTCGACGGTGTCCAGCCCGAGTCGGCGGCGGCTTTCCTCGAACGCCTGGAGCGTCCGCTCGTATCCCTGGTCCTTGTTCCAGATTTTCGTGGTGATGAACAGTTCGTCGCGCGGCACGCCGCAATGGCGGATCGCCTGTCCGACGCCCCGTTCGTTTCCGTAGACGGCCGCCGTGTCAATGTGGCGATAGCCGGTTTCAATGGCGGTCGCGACCGCGCGTTCGACCTCTTCGTCCGGCACCCGCCAAACGCCCAACCCAAGCCACGGCATGCCCGTTCCGTTGTGCAGCGTCGCCTTGCTTTGCAAATGCAAACCCATCGTCGTCCGATCCTCCTTCCCGGCCTATGCCGGTATGTCGTTCCGAAAACCAGTGTAGCCGTTTGCCGCCGTCTGTGCAATTGTCCGGGCGTCACTTGATCCGTCCGCCGCGGACTGGTACGCTGTATGGCAGATGGGCGCCGATCCTGCAAACCCTCCGTTTTCCGAAGACGGTGGCCCATTTTACTGTAAAAATGCAATAGGTTTCCCGCAGGCAACGTGCCAGGCAGGCATTTGATTGCATTTTTGCAGCTTATTTGGGAGGTTGCCGGAATAAACGGGGCGATCAATTGCATTTTTGCAGCTTATTCGGGGGGGGTGCGGGATCTAACGGGGCCATCAATTGCATTTTTGCAACTGATTTTGAATTTGGCGCGAAAAAGCGACTTCACCCCACGGGAGCATCGGACGATGATTACGCGACAAATTGCCGCATCGGAACAGGGGAAGCGGCTGCACCGGTACTTGCGGAACCTGATGCCCAACCTGCCGCTCGGACAACTTTACAAAATGATCGATCAGGGCAAGGTTCGCGTGAACGGCAAGCGCAAGAAGCAGAATTACGAGCTGGCCGCCGGCGACGAGCTGACCCTGCTGATGGACGAGGAGGAATTCGCCAAGGCAAGCGCGGGCGGCGGCAGGGCGAAGCCGAAATTCGCCGGCGTCAGCGCGAAACTGGACATCGTATTTGAGGACGGGGAACTTCTGGTCGTCAACAAGCCCGCCGGCCTTTTGACCCACCCCGACCGCAACGAGCAGAAAAACACGCTGATCACCCGCGTGCACGCCTACCTGTACCGCAAGGGGGAACTGGACAGCGCGCTCTTTCTGCCGGCGACCGCCAACCGCCTGGACCGGAACACGAGCGGAATCGTGCTGATCGGCAAAACGGCGGGCATGCTGCACCGGCTGAACCGGTGGATCCAAAACCGCGAGCTGCAAAAATTTTACGTGACGATTGTGCAAGGCCGCCTGGAGGGAGAAGGAACGATCGAGGGCAGCCTGGTGCGGGACGAACGGAAAAACCGCACCCTGGTGGTCGGAGAGGATGACGAGGACGACTTCGCGGGCGAGCGCAAGGCGGCGGTCACCCGTTACCGCGCCCTGGTCAGCGCGGGCGGTTGCACGCTCGTGGAGGTGGAGCTGATCAGCGGGCGCACCCACCAGATCCGCTCGCATATGCAAAGCATTGGTCATCCGCTGCTGGGCGATTTGAAGTACGGCGGCCGCCGGTTCGGCGAACTGAACCACCAACTGCTGCACGCCTGGCGCGTCATCCTGCCGGACGGCCGCGAGTTTCACGCGCCGCCGCCGCCGCGCATGCAACGGACGATGGAAGCCCTCGGTTTGGCGTGGCCGTCATTAGGCCCCGCCGGCGACGGATGGGTTCGGTTCCGCAAGCGACGGATAGGCCCGGTCCCGCCGCGCCACCCTATGGACGAGGAGGTGCGGCATATGGAGCAACAGGAGCAGCAACGGGTGGTCGCCGTCCGCAAAAACGCCGACGGCGACATCGTGGAGCTGAAGCTGTCTTCCGGCCAGGTGGTCGACTACAAACAAGCCCAGCAGATGGCCCGGGATGGGTTGATTGGGGGCGTCAACGTTTTCCGCGGCCGGGACGGCGAGCCACATCTGCGCTCCGACCCGGACGGCCGGAAGGACAACAACCTGGACGAGCTTCCCACGTTTTGAACCGGCCGGCGAAAGGTCATTCTGCGCACGCCGGGTGTCGCGGATCAGGTTTCCGTGACCTGCCGATCGGTTCCCGTTGCGCATCGGTTCGGGAAGAAAAGCGGATGGCGCGAGCCTCCGCTTTTTTGTTAAAATGGGGTGGCAAGCGACAGGGGTTGTTTTCAGGCGAATGCAAGGGAGAGGGCAGAAACGGAATGAAAGATCGACCTTTGGGCATAACCGGGTTACAAGTCAGCGAACACCGTTTTGGCACACGGGCGATGGAAGGGTCCCGGGGACGAAAGTTTTTCACCCCCGAAGAGCGCCGGCGTCTGGAAAACGTTGATCGGGAAAAGGTCCATGCGTTCCTTCGCGGTGCCTGCTGATGGCGGGAACGGCTTCCGGCGGCGGTTGGACGGGCCGCTCCGCCGGCATGACAGGTTGGGGGTGAGGGCGCGTGCAAGGTGAACCGCAGCGCGTGATCACCCCGGCGTGGCTGGCGCTCGGCGGCGCTTCCCTGCTGGGCGTGTTGCTTCTGGAAATCCGTTCGGAACTTTGGGGCGGGCCATCCTACCGGTTTCTGATCTGGAACCTGTTTCTCGCCTGGCTTCCGCTGCTGGCGGCCGGCGCGGCGGCGCGGCTGGCGAACCGCCGCGGCGGGGGATGGGCGGTGATCGCTTTGCTTGCCGGCTGGTTGCTGTTTTTCCCGAATGCGCCCTATTTGCTGACGGATCTTATTCATCTCGTCATGAACGGCGATTACCGGTGGGTGGATCAGACGTCGTTGAGGCTTTGGGTGGAAATTGTGCTGTTCGCCATCTTCGCGTGGGTCGGACTGTTGCTCGGTTACTTGTCCATGCGGCTCGTTCACGGGTTGGTGGCCCGGGCCGCGTCGTCCGGCGTCGGTTGGCTGTTCGTGGTGACGGTTTCCTTTCTGGGGGGATTCGGCGTCTACCTCGGACGGGTGCAGAGGCTGAATAGCTGGGATGCGATGATTCGGCCGCGCGGCACGCTGGACGCGATCCGGCAAGGTTTGGACGGGTCGGGTCCCGCGTTTACCCTTTTGTTTGGCGCGGTGATTCTGACGGTTTACCTTTGCCTGTACGGCCTGGAATCGCGGAAAGGAGAAGAGCGTCCGTGAGCTTTTTCAAAAAATTGACCGAAACGGTGACCAAGGGCGTATCCTCGGCGACGGAAAAGGCGCAGCAGACGGTGGAAATCACCCGCCTGTATGCGCAGGTCAACGGCAAAAGACGGGAAATCGAGAAACTGTATCAGCGGATCGGGGAATCGATTTACGAGGCGCACCGCCGCAACGATCCGGCGGGGGCGGACCAGCCCGTTCGGGCGTTGATCGGCGAAATCGACGCGCTGCGCCGGGAAATCGCGTCGCTGGAGGAACGGATCAAGGAATTGCGCAACGAGAAGACGTGCGCGTGCGGACAGGTGGCGTCGTACGATGCGAAGTTTTGCCCGGCGTGCGGCAGCCGGTTTCCGGAGCCCGCGGTGATGGTGCCGGAAGTGGTGTCCGGCGGCGAGGAGGAACGTGAGGAGGAACGCAAGGAGGAACGTTCATCGGAGGAGGACGAAGCCGCAAAGCCGAACGGAGCGGCCGCGGCGACGGACGAGCAGCTCCCGGTCGTCTGTTCCGGCTGCGGTCATCCGGTGGAGGCGGGCGCGGCGTTCTGCGTCAACTGCGGAAAACCGCTTTGAACCGCACAGCTTCGCCCGCAGACAAACCGAAGGCCGCTCGCCGATGGGCGGCCTTCGGTTTGGGTCATGGGCCCGTGGTCAACAGGGGTCAATAACAGACCGCGCGCAGGATGATGACCAGCAAAATGAACAGGACAAGGACGAATGCCGCCGTGCGGCCGATACCGTAACCGGCACCTCTGACAGGATAGCCCATTCCCGTCTCCCTCCTGACAGATGGATTGTTGATGGCCGAGCGGGCGGCCACGTTTTCATCATATGCGGACGCACAGGGATGTCCTGTGTGTCCGTCCATTTTTTCGGGAGATTTGCCGCCGGGAAAAAGAACCATGGGCAGGGTTTACCAGTCGTCGGGTTCTTCGCCCAAAGGCGGCCCGGTTACGGCAGAGATGCGGTGCACGTGGCGGGGAAGAACGGTCACCGTCCTGTACGCGCCGCCCCGAAATTGGAACGGTTCGCTGTCCAGCCATACGTCAACCCGATGCACGTGCGAGCCGTCCGGTTGCGGGATCGCCGGTCCGGTCCATCCCTCCACGCGGTGAAAGTGACCGGAGGTGTATTCCGTCACCCCCTGGAAGCGGTGAACGTGCCCGTCCTTGGCGCTGCCGTTGGCGGGATAGACGAACCCCCGGAAAACGTGGCGGTGCCCCCGTTCGGTCGAACTGACCGCTGCAAACGCGTGGGCGTGAACCGGAGCCGGGGATAGCGGAGGGCACGGCGTCGCAAAAGCTGACGGGAGATCCGCCGCGAAAAACGCCGGAGAGCTTGCCGGGGGATGCGCCAAAGCATGCTTCGCGAAATCAGCCTGAAACGGATGGGGGCGCGTCGGCACCGGTGACTTCCTCCTGCCTTTCGGTCTTCCGCCAGGGAGCGTGTGCGTCCTCCTGCCGGGGAAGCAACATACGGATATGCTTGGTCCGGTTGACCGCCCGGACGCACCGGTTGGCGCCGATCTGCAACACCGACGAGACGGAGACCGCCTTCACATCCAGCGAGCGTACACGAATCGCCGGGTCGGCGTGGCATACGAAAACGCGCACCGGTTCGCGCGCAGGGGTCCAGGGCGGAGTCGCGGAGAAGATCGAAAAATCGGCAAAATCGCCCTCGTCCGCGCGAAACACCGGGATTTCCCGCTGCACGGCGAGTACGTCGGATTGCGGACATACCGCCTTATTGTCTCCGACTTGCACATGGGAGGAAAACTGCACGCTGTTCAGGCGGACATGGCCGACGATCGAGGTGCGGTGCGTTCGGAACGGCGCGGCGGACGAGACGGGAAGGTCGGCCGTGCCGCTCACGACTCGGGCGACAGGGGGATGAACGGCCCCACGATCACCGACTCCGGCGGGGTGTCGAACACGGAGGACAGGGCGATCCGTTCCGTGTCCCCGATCAAGACCAACGACGAGCTGCCCACGGCCGTGATGCGGATGTGTCCGATGTCCAATCGTTCGTTGACCACGTGCAGACAGACGGGGGCCTTCCGTTCATGCGCCATGTTCGTTTGCACCTCCGTTTCCGAACACCTGCAGGTAGGACGGGATCGCGTTGCGAATGTCCCGCAGCACCCGCCGCACGATCTCGTCCTCGCGCTGCCATGCCGGGGAATGTCCGGCACCCGTCCCCCCGGCCGCCTCCGTTCCCGGCCGCTCGCCGGCGTTTTTGGTTTGGTCCGCGGCACCCACCCCATTACCGGCCTCACCGGCTTCGCCCGCCTGTTCCGTTCCTCCGGTTTCTTCCGGACGGACGGCGTTCCCGGCCGCGGAGGCGTCCGCCGCGGGGATTCTCGCCATGTACAGACGGATGCGATCGTCCACCTGTTTTTCGAGATCTTCCACGATTGCCGCCACCCGGTCCGGCGCCAGCGACACCCCGGCGTCGCGGGCCTGTTCGGCCAGCAGGGCGGGGAACTGGTCGGAAAGAAACCCCCGGACCCGGTCCCGCATGCGCCCGAACGCTTCCTCCTCAGACGACGGTTCTTGCGTTTCCTTCCAGGTGATGTCCTCCCCCGTTGTCCCCGCCAGGGCCAAATCCTCGATCGTGCCCGTCCCGCCGGGTCCGAGGCCGATCACCAGGGTGCCGTCCAGCCGTTCCACTTTCAACTGTTCAAACTGATAATCGATGTGTCCGACCTGAACGGGCGCCCGCTCTTCCAGGCGGGACAACCGGCCGGACATTTCCGCCAGCGACTGTCGCAGGTCGTCGAGCAACCGACGCAGCTCGGCGATCTGACCATTTTGCCAGGCGGTATGCTGGCGGAGTTCCGCCAGCAGCCACTCCATTCGCCCGTACCAGTCCAAGGCCGCCGCCTCCCCTTGCCGCCGGAATGCGGCATGTTTGCCGGGGGTGTTGCTTCGTTTCGGCTTCGTCCGATGCCGGGACGCTGCTGTATTTTATTCGAGATTCTCGTCCTTTTTGTCCCTTTTGTTGGGCGGCGTCGATGCGGCCATTCCCGTATTTCCTGCGCACCGTATGCCGTCTCCCTCAAGCCGGCGGCGGCAGCGGCACGACGGGCACCGAAGGCTGGCCGGGGAGCGGGGCCGGCTGGGTGAACCGTCCCGTGTTGTACTGGTTGGACAGCGATTTGATCAGTCCCGCCGTCCCGATTTGCAGCACGGATGAATTGCTGATGGCGTAAATGCGCATCTGATGGATCACAATCTGTTGCCGGACGTTCATCATACCAACCCCGTCGGACCTTCTTTGACAGAACTGTCGATCAGACTGGGATCCAGGGTGTTTGTGGCGTTGACGCCGTTGTTGGTCACCGGCACGTCGCCGGTCACGAAGGACCCGGAACCCGCGAAGGTCTTGGAAGCGCTGCTGGGCGAAACGATGACGGCATCGCCGAACTGTACCACGGCGCCGGATCCGACGCTGACGATTTTGATGTTTCCGACGAATGCCGGCATGCGCAACGTCCCCCTTCGCGGATGCCATCCCGTCTCCTTCTTTCATTCATATACCATGACACCCGTCCAGGTTCCATCGCGGTGGCAACCGGGCACCGGCCGCATACGATGGCAGCAGCAAGATTCCAAGCGGGCGGAAGGAAGGGAGAAACGTCGATGCCGGCAAAGGACGCTTTTCAACCGGACTGGGAAACGTTTGAAAAGCTGATGTTGTCGCAATTTCCGTTTTTGCCTCCGGCATTCGCGAAGCAGGTGGCGGAGCTGCACGCGGCCTGGTTCGACCGCGACGCCGATTGGATCGAACGGTATGTCCGGCAGGTGCTCGACCGGTTTTTTCCGGCGGCGTATCGGCACGCGAACCGGCCATTCCCGGGGGCGCAGCATCTCGATTTCCAGTGGCTGGAGACGCAGCGCAGCGTGTTTGTCCAGTGCAAGCTCCCCGAAGGGGCCGGTCCGGACGATGTCCATTTTGCGGCCAGTTCGCGGGCGTTGCGCATCGAATGCCTGGACATACGCGAGGAAATCCCGCTGCCCTGCGAGGTCGATCCGGACCGCGCCCGGGCGAAATGCCGGAACGGCATTCTGGAAATTCTGCTTCCCAAGCGTGAGGAATCGGACCCGTTCCGCACAATTCCGATTGATTTCTAGCGCATCAAATTACAAAACAAACACATCATTCTTCCCTTTTACGCTTTTGTGAAATCGCTTACAATTTTTCTTGCATTCGCGCAAGGGGGGAGACGGATGGGAGATTCGCGTGGACGCTGGAAGACGGCGGCCCGCCGATTTGATCAGGTGATCGAAACGATAGCGGTAAGCGCCATGGTGTTGATGACGGTGATTGTGACGGTCCAGGTCGTGACCCGGAAGCTGTTCAACTTTGTGTTTTTTTGGTCCGAGGAAATCACGCTGCTCCTGCTCATCTGGTTTTCCTTCCTCGGCATCGCGGTCGGCTTCCGGGACCGGTTGCATCTGGCGATGGATTCGCTGGCCAACCGTTTGCCGAAGGCCGTCAACAAGGCGCTCGATGTACTCATCGCTCTCAGCACGCTGGCGTTCGGCGCATACCTGATCGTGTACGGCTGGCAGTTCACGGCATTGATGCATCGCAACACGATGAGCGCGACCGGCTGGCCCAGCAGCGTGATGTACGTGATCATGCCGGTCACCGGTGTTCTGGTCTGTTACTATGCGGTCCTTCATCTGTTGGGGATCGATACGGTGAGGCACCGGGACCCGGATGAGGGGGCGGGATCATGACCAACACCGTGGCGATCGTTGTGCTGGTGGCCAGTTTCGTCATCCTGATCCTGCTTCGGTTTCCCATTGCGCTCGTGCTGGCGCTTTCTTCGCTGCTCACCGCGCTGACGCTCGACTTGCCGCTGGCGGTCATCGGGCAGCGGATGGTGCAGGGGCTCAATTCCTACTCGCTGCTTGCCATTCCGTTTTTTATTCTGGCCGGACAGATCATGAGCGAAGGTGGTCTCGCGCTCCGGCTGGTGAACCTGGCGCAGCTTTTCGTCGGCGCCATCCGGGGCGGGCTGGCGATGGTCAATTGCGTGGCTTGCATGCTGTTCGGCAACATCAGTGGATCGGCGGCGGCCGACGTTTCCTCCGTCGGTTCCGTCATGATCCCGATGATGAAGCAAAAACGTTATCCCGCCGATTTCTCCGTGGCCGTCACGTCGGCGGCCGCGATCCAGGGCGTGGTGATGCCGCCGAGCCATAACATGATCCTGTACGCGCTGGCCGCCGGCGGCGTGTCGATTTCCAGCCTGTTCATGGCCGGTGTCATCCCCTGTCTGATCCTGCTGGCCGCCTTGATGCTGACCTCGTACGTCATCGCCCGGAAACGGAATTTCGCCAAAAGTGAGCCGGTTCGTCTCCGTGACGTGCCCAAAATTCTGGTCGACGGTTTCCTGTCGCTCATGACCGGCGTGATCATTCTGGGGGGCATCTTCACCGGCTGGTTTACCGCGACCGAATCCGGGGCGATCGCCTGCGTGTACGCCTTCATCCTGACGTTTTTCGTGTATCGTGATTTGCCGTTCCGACATTTGCGGGTCATCTTCCTCAAAACGTTCCGGACCGTTTCCATGGTGCTGTTTTTGATCGCGGCTTCCAACGCGTTTGCCTGGGTGCTGACGTATCTGAAAATTCCGGTGATGCTCACGGACGCGCTCCTGGCGTTGTCGGACAACCCGGTGGTCATCCTGTTCATCATTAACGTGCTGCTGCTCGTTCTGGGTGCGCCGCTCGACATGGCGCCGCTGATTCTGATCATGACGCCGATTCTGTTTCCCGTCGTGACCGCGCTCGGCATGGATCCGGTCCACTTCGGCATTGTCATGATCCTGAATCTCGGCATCGGGCTCATCACGCCGCCGGTCGGTACCGTGCTGTTTGTCGGTTGCGCCATCGGAAAAGTGGGCATCGAGCAGGCGACCCGGGCGCTCATCCCCTACTTCCTGGTGATGGTGGCCGTTCTATTCCTGATCACCTATGTCCCGGGCATCTCGCTGTGGCTGCCGGGCCTGATGAAGGGATCCTGAGCGGAAAAGACGGAGTGAAAAATGGATATAGAGAAAGGAGACTGAAACAGATGTACAGACAAGTTCGCCCATTCGTCCGGTTCATCCTGACCGTGTGGATGATGGTCGCTCTAATGCTGGTCGGTGCCTGCGGGTCCGGGGGCAACGCCAAAAACGGCGGGTCGGCCCTTCCCGGCCAAGGCGGCGACAAGGGACCGACGTACACGTTTCGTCTGGCGGAGACGCATCCGGCAGATTATCCGACCACCCGGGGCGATATGAAATTCGCCGAGCTGGTGAAGGAGCGCACCAACGGAAGAATCACGATCGACGTCTTTCCGTCGGCGCAACTGGGGGAAGAAAAGGCGGTCATCGAGCAGGTGCAACTGGGCGCGATCGAGTTCACCCGTGTCAGCACCGGTCCGATGGCGGAGTTCAACAAAGATTTCGGCGTGTTCAGCCTGCCGTACATTTTCGACAGCGACGAGCACATGTGGAACTTCCTTTTGAGCGAAAAAGGGATGGCGATGCTGGACACGCTGCAATCGTCCGGGTTTCAGGGGCTTGCGTATTACAGCTCGGGTTCCCGCAGCTTCTATTCCTCCAAGCCGCTGACCAAGCTGGAAGATTTGAGGGGATTGAAAATTCGCGTTCAGGAAAATAAAATCAACATTGCCCTGATTGAAGCGCTCGGAGCCAGTGCCACCCCGATGCCTTACGGCGAAGTGTACAGTTCGCTGCAGACCGGCGTCATCGACGCGGCGGAAAACAACTACCCGAGTTATTATTCCAGCAAACATTACGAAGTGGCACCGTATTATATTCTCGACGGCCACCAGCGGCTTCCGGAAGTGTTGGTCGTCTCCAAAGTGGTGTGGGACAAATTGTCCAAGGAGGACCAAGAGATCATTCGCCAGGCGGCGATGGACTCCATCGCGTATCAGCGCGAAGAATGGGCGAAATACGAGAAGGAAGCAGAGGAAGCGGTGCGGGCCGGCGGCGCGACCATCACGGAAGTGAACGATCCGAAGCCGTGGCGGGACGCGGTCAAACCGGTCATCGACAGCTACCGCGCCGAATTCAGCGACATTTTGGACGCGATCGATGCGGTAAGACCATAATAACCAAGCATTGAAGAGGTGAGAGGCGCCCGGCGGGGGGTCTCTCCTTCGTCTGTCAGGGGAGTGATCGCGAATGCGGGGGAACGGAAACGGCACGGGTTCCCGTCTGCGCCGTTTATTCCATGTCGTGCTTCTGCGCGACCGCTCCCTGATGACGAAACTGACGGTATTTTCCACTTTGCTGGTCATCGCCCCGATGACCGCGGTCGGCATGATCGCGTACCGGGAATCGTCCCGGACGCTGGAAAATGAAGCGCGGCAATACAGTTGGCAAATCATCGAGCAAGTCAAACACTACGTTGAGGACTATTTTCGCGGCTTTGAAATCGATACATTGAAAATCGTCAACCACCCGGATACCGTGGCGTTTCTGAAACTCGGAACCGCGCAGCGGGAGCGGGACGCGGATCTGGTGCAGGCGGTCCGGAACGTGCTGAGAAATTCGGCGTATTCACAATCGGATGTCACGAACATCACCCTGATGCTCGACGGCATCGAAACGATCTCCTCGGCCTACCAGGACGATGTCTCCAGCGTAACGGGCATTGAACGGGAAGTGTGGTATGACACCACGCCGGTTACAGGGCCGCCCCGAGTGCACAGCCGCGTGATCGAATGGAACGGCCGGCGGGAACCGGTCATCTCCGTCGTGAAAAGGATCGGCAATCCCCGCACGCTCGAACCGTTCGGCATGTTGGTGATTGACGTAAATTACAAGCGCTTACATGAAGTTGCGCAAAATGTCAGGCTTGGCCGGAGCGGGCGCGGGTATTTGTTTATTTTGGACAGCCTCGGCAAAATCGTCTATCATCCAGACCCGGTGTTGATCGGCACGGACGCCGACCCAGCCGTGTTCCGCGCCATGCGGAACCGGGACAGCGGTTCCTTCATCGCCGCACCGGACGGCCGCAAGTTTCTGTTCACGTTCAGCCGCAGCCAGACGCTGGAGTGGCACATCGTCACCGCCATCCCGTATGGCGAACTGAACCGCAACAGTGCCGAACTTGGCAGAACCATCTTCGTGACGGCCGCCGTCACCGCGTTAGCGGGGCTCATTCTCAGCGTCGGGCTGGCCTCAAGTCTGGTGAAGCCGATCCGCAGGCTGTATCGGGACATGAAACGGGTCGAGATGGGGGATTTGACGGGCAGGGTGCCGGTGGAAGCGAAGGACGAGATCGGCATGCTGACCTTGGGCTTCAACACGATGGTGGAACGGCTCTCCCAACTGTTGGAGGAAGTCTATGTCTCCAGACTGAAGGAAACGAGCATGCGGCTGCGACAAAAGGAAACGGAACTGAACATGCTGCAGGCGCAAATCAACCCGCATTTTTTGTACAATTCGCTGGAAACGATCCGCGGCATGGCGCTCATGCACGATGTCCCCGAAATCGGCGCCATGGCCTCGGCCTTGGCCCGGCTGCTGCGCTACAACGTGAAGAACGCCGGCGCCATGGTCACGGTGCGGGAAGAACTCGAAATGGTAAACGTCTATTTGCGCATTCAACAGTTTCGCTTTGAAGACAAGCTGGACTATCGCTTTGACGTGCCGGAATGGGCGCTAGACCAGCGCATCGCCAAGTTCACGCTGCAGCCTGTCGTGGAAAACTGCATTGTCCACGCCGTGGAACGTCGTCTCGGCCGGACCTTCGTTCAATTGGACGCCGTGCGGGCGGAGGAGGACATCTTTGCAATCCGCGTTTACGATGACGGTCCGGGCATTCCCCCGGACGAACTGGCCCGGCTCCGCCGACGCCTGGAAGACGATCAGCCGGACGAGACGGCCCAAATCGGCATCATGAACGTGCACCGGCGCCTCCGCCACCTGTTCGGGGAACGGTGCGGGGTGCATCTGGACAGCGTCGAGGGCCAAGGCACGGAGGTCCGAATCACGCTGCCCTACGAACCGCGCGGGAGGGATGGAGCATGACCTGCAGGGTGCTGCTGGTGGAGGATGAAAAGTGGGTGCGCACGGCCCTTCGCAAAGTGCTGGAACAGTCGAACCTGCCGCTTGAGGTGTTGCACGAGGCGTCCAACGGGATGGAAGCGTGGGACTGGCTGGCATCCCACGAGGCGGACCTCGTGCTGACGGACATTCGGATGCCCGTCATGGACGGGCTTGCGCTGCTTCAGGAAATGAAGCAAAGCCGCCATCCGGCGGATGTCATGATCGTCAGCGGACACGACGATTTTGCCTACGCGCAGCAGGCGCTGCGGCTGGGCGCGCGCGATTACCTGCTGAAGCCGGTGGAAACGGACGAGGTGATCCGGCGCATCGGCCCTTGGCTTGCGGAACGGGAGGAACGGGAGCGGTCCGTCCCGGCGGCAAACGGCGCGATCGGCGCGGAACCGGAGGTGCGTTGGGAGGAACTGTCTCCGGTGGAACAGGTGCTGCACCACATCCATGCCAAGCGGTCGTTCCGGCTGACGTTGGCCGAAGCGGCCGATATGGTGCACCTGAACCCGAGTTATTTCAGCAAGCTGTTTCGCAAGCGAACTGCCGCCACGTTCACCGACTACATGACGACGGTGCGGATTCGGGAAGCGGCCAGGCTGCTGGAACGCACCTCGCTCCGCGTCGCCGAAATCGCGGAACGTCTGGGCTTTGCGGATGTGGCGTACTTCAGCAATACCTTCAAAAAAATAACCGGCCATACGCCGAGCGAGTACCGAAAGGAGCGGCAGCTTCAGCATACGTTCGCTGAATGGGTTTCGCCTGTTACGGCGCTGGATAGGACGAGGAACGGGGCAGGAGGCGGCGGCTCGCTTCCGTGATGCCGAGGTCCGGTTGGGTGACGGGGGATTCAGTCTTCCAGGAAAAAAGGATGCTGAAACCAGTTCATCTCCGCCAATTCGTCCTCGGCCAGAACCTTGTTTTCCGGATACGGTGAAAAGATAAGCCCCGCCTTGTGGAAGGCGGTGTAGGAACCGCAACGTGCGCAGAAGGCCGCCGTCCGGTCATTGACGTAACCGCACGGGTCCCCGAGCAAACTGCCCGGGTCCAGGCAGCGGTTGACGAGCGGCGCGCCGCACCCGGTGCAATACAGGTCGTCCTTCCGGCCCGGCTTGCCGCAGCGCACGCAGGTTCGGATTTCGTCTTTGTCGGCCACTTGCCATCCCTCCGAATCCGGTTTTCGACTCCCCGCGGCCGGGAGATGACGGACTTCGCGTTTCTACGTTGATTCCGGCCCCTCTTCATCGTGCTCCGCCGCCAGATCGGATGCCGCCGCCGGATCCCCGATTTCGATCCTGTTTTCGGCCGCCGGCTTCATATCCAGCTCGACCTCTCCCGGGGCGGGTTGCCGTTTGAGCCACTGTTCCAACTGCTCCGGATCGGACAGCGCGGTCAGACCGATGTTCAACGTGCCCGACAGGTCGCGCAGGTGCAATTCCTGGATTTTATAATGAATGTGTTCAATGTGCACTGGTTTCAATTGCTGGAGCTGGTGTTGCAGCCGCCGCGTTTCCTCTTCCAGTCGTTTCCATTTCTCTTCCAGTTGACGAATCCGGTATTCCAACGAACGCAAATAGGGAAGCGGGTCGAAGTACACGGTCGGTCCCTCCCTTGGCCGCAGGGGTGCCGACGTTCGCGCCGGCGAAGGTTAAAAATCGTTTCGTGATGCGGGCGGGGGATCGTCACGGCCGGCCGTCGTCGCAGGGCCGGATGTCCCGTCCGACTGCTTTTTGTCTCCGGTATCCGGCGACGGCGGGGCGGAACTTTTCCCGGATGCCGCCCCTTCCGGATCACGGGCGGCAAGCGACGTGTTGCGGCACAGGATGGTCTTGCCGATGTTCAGTGATCCGAGATGGCTGATGGCCTGGATTTGGATGGAGGAAATATTGATGTTCACGTTGGCGGTCACCTCGCCGTCCCGGCCGGAGTTCAGAATTGCTTGGAGGGCTGATCGGCAAAATCGGGGTCGTTTACCTTGTTCAGCGCGCGCTGCGAGGTCAGGGAAGCGTCGCCGATGGACACGCTGCCGCCGACGCTTTTCTGGTTGGCGGTGTGACCTTTGTGTAGCGTGTTGCCAAAATTGACCGAGCCGTTGTTGGAGACGCTCAGAATTTTGACATTTACGATATTGTTGACCGTAGGCATTGCCCCACCCTCCATCTGGTTCATCATATGGTTTGGGCGATTGAACCGTCACAACCGGGCAGACGACAGGGCCGGCGCTCATCCGGGGATCATGCGGCGCCGCCGGGAACCGGGCCGTCATCGGGCCCGCGCCTTGGCCGGCTTCCGGTGTCCCGCCGGCATCCCCGGGAACCGCGCGCCCGACGGGCGCATAAACTGTTTCGGACACCCGCGGGCGAAAGCGGAGGGGATGCGGCATGGCATCATCGTTCTGGAACGGCGCGCCCTGGCCGGATTGGGAAAAATACCGGGAATGGCTGGCCAAGCAGTTCCCGTGGGATATTGAGACGCCTTGGGAGAAGCTGCAGGACCCGCAATGGCTGGAGAAGTATTTGAGCCGGATCCTGCGCGACAGCGGGTTCATGCGCCGCAAAGAGGATTTCCGGACGAGTTCTATGTCGTCGTCCGTCACGATCAAGCGACACCCCACTTATCTGACGGTTACGATCCGCCTTCCCCCCAACACCGATCTTCGCCATCTCCGGCTCTATGCCGCCGCGGACCGTCTGCGCCTGACCGGGCTTCCCGGCGCCACCGGCCGGCTCGTCCGGCTGCCTTGTCCGGTGGTCCCCCGCTCGGGACGGGCGGTGATGCGGAGCGGCCGACTGGTCGTTCGCCTGCGCCGCCGACCGGCGCCGAAGGAAGAAGTGGAATTGTTTATCCGCGAATGAACCGGTATAATGGGAACAAAGTTGGACGCTCCCGCGGCGTCAGGACTCAAGGGAGGATAACGGCGTGTCGGTTGTAAATGTGTCGGACGTATCGCCTGCGCTGTTTACCACCGGGGCGATTTTTCTTTTGCTGATCGGATCGCTGTTCAGCCTGGGCGTGCTCAGCTTTTTCCAGCAGCGTCCCAAACGGGGCATCCGGCTGCTCATTCTGGGAGCGCTCACCCTTGCGGTAATGATTTTCGTCATGGATCGCTGGTTTGCGGAAGGGTGATCGGCGTTGGATACCACGGAAGAACTGGTGCGCCGACTCTCCCGGCAAGGGCTGCGCGTCACCGGACAGCGGCGGGCCCTCATCCGGCTGTTTGATGAAACGGACGGCTACCTGACGCCGAAAGAGGTCTACGACCATATGGCTCGCATCTATCCCGGGCTCAGCTTTGACACGGTGTACCGGAACTTGCGCGTCCTGCTCGAGCTGGGGATCGTGGAACAGGTCATGTTCGAGGAGGGGGTCAAGTTCAAGCGGCATTGCGGCGAGGATCACCACCATCACATGATCTGCCTCCAGTGCGAAAAAACGGTGCCGATCCGCACCTGCCCGATGCCCGACACGGACGTGCCGGACAATTTCCGCGTCGTCCGCCACAAGTTCGAAGTGTTCGGCTACTGTGCCGAATGCCAGGCGGCGGGGCTGGACGGGGAGGAAGGCGAGTGACGTGATGCGCCGGTTGTTGCGCTGGCCGATCCTGTTTTACCGCCGGTTCATTTCCCCGCTGAAGCCGCCGACGTGCCGGTTTGCGCCGACCTGTTCCGCCTACGCGCTGGAGGCGATTGAAACGCACGGCGCCCTGCGGGGTTCGTACCTGGCGCTCCGGCGCATCCTGAAGTGCCATCCCTTTCATCCGGGCGGCTACGATCCCGTGCCTCCGCCCCGCAGCCGGGGGGAACGCGTGGAAAGCAACGGGGCGCCCGATCAAGCAGGAAGGTGAAGGAGATCCCATGAGCGATTCCAAAAAGACGTTTTACATTACGACGCCCATCTACTACCCGAGCGACAAACTGCACATCGGACATGCCTATTGCACGGTGGCCGCCGACGTCATGGCCCGGTACAAGCGGCTTCGCGGATACGAGGTGCGCTTTCTGACCGGCACGGACGAGCATGGGCAAAAGATCGAACGCAAGGCGAAGGAAGCCGGCAAGACGCCGCAACAGTTCGTGGACGACATCGTCGCCGGCATCAAGGAGCTGTGGCGGAAACTGGACATTTCCTATGACGACTTCATCCGCACCACCGAGCAGCGCCACCGGGAGGCGGCGGCGCGCATTTTCAAGCGGTTGCTCGATCAGGGGGACATTTACAAGGACAAGTACGAGGGATGGTATTGCACACCCTGCGAGTCGTTTTTCCTGGAGCGGCAACTGGTGGACGGGAACTGCCCCGATTGCGGACGGCCCGTGGAGTGGGTGAAGGAAGAGTCGTATTTCTTCCGGATGAGCAAATACGCGGACCGGCTGATCGAATATTACGAAAAGCATCCGGAATTCATTGAGCCCGAGTCGCGCCGGAACGAAATGATCAACAATTTCCTGAAACCGGGACTCGAGGACCTGGCGGTGTCGCGCACGACCTTTGACTGGGGCATCCCGGTGCCGGGCGATCCGAAGCACGTCATTTACGTCTGGATTGACGCGCTTAGCAACTACATCACGGCCCTCGGTTACGAGTCGGACGACGACAGTCTGTTCCGCAAGTTCTGGCCGGCGGACGTCCATCTGGTCGGAAAGGAGATCGTCCGCTTCCACACGATTTACTGGCCCATCATCCTGATGGCGCTTGGCATTCCGTTGCCGAAAAAGGTGTTCGGCCACGGCTGGTTCGTAACCAAGGAAGGGAAAATGTCGAAGTCCAAGGGTAACGTCATTGACCCCGTCCGGCTGATCGACCGTTACGGCCTGGATCCGTTGCGCTACTTCCTGATGCGGGAGGTGCCGTTCGGCATGGACGGCACGTTCACGCCGGAAGGGTTCGTCGAACGCATCAATTACGACCTCGCCAACGACTTGGGCAACTTGCTTCATCGGACCGTGGCGATGATGGTCAAATATTTCGACGGGGAAATTCCCGCCTTCACGTCCGGCGCCACCCCGTACGATGCCGATCTGGAGCGGACGGCCTCGGAGACGGTCGACCGGATGGAAGAAGCGATGGAGAAGATGGAGTTTTCCGTGGCGCTGTCCGCCATCTGGACGCTGATCAACCGGACCAACAAATACATCGACGAAACGCAACCCTGGGCACTGGCCAAAGACGAGGCAAGCCGGGAGGCGCTCGCTTCGGTGATGGGACACCTGGCGGAGAGCCTGCGCATTGTGTCCATTCTCGTGCAGCCGTTCCTGGTGCAAACCTGCAAGAAAATCTGGCACCATCTCGGCCTGGAGGAAGGACCGGCGACGGCGTGGGAGGCCGCGCGGACGTTCCGGGCCATTCCGGCCGGCACGCGGGTGCGCAAGGGAGACCCGCTGTTCCCGCGGCTGGACATGGAGCAGGAGATCGCCTGGATCGTAAACGCGATGAGCGGCGGCGAGACCCGGCCGGCAGGGGCCGGAACCGGCGGCGGGAAGTCCGGCGACACGCCCCCGCAAGCTGCCGGCGGGAAGCCGGAAGCCCATGCCGCGGCCGGCGATCCGGCGGGCAAAGGCGAAATTGGCATTGACGATTTCAACAAGGTGGAGCTGCGGGTCGCCCAGGTGGCGGCGTGCGAACCGGTGCCGGGCGCCGACCGGTTGCTGAAGCTGGAGCTTGATCTCGGCGCCGAAAGGCGTCAGGTCGTGTCCGGAATCGCCCAACACTACAAGCCGGAGGAATTGATCGGCCGCAAGGTGGTGTGCGTGACCAACCTGAAGCCGGTCAAGTTGCGGGGCGTCTGGTCGCACGGCATGATTCTCGCCGCCTCGCAGGGGGACCGGCTGACACTGGTGACCGTGCCGGACGAGATGCCCAACGGCGCCATCGTCAAATAAAAAAATAAAGAGTCATGACGAGCGGGAACAATTCCCGCTCCTTTTGCGGGCAAATGCCGGCATTTCCGGCACCGGCGGGGATTCGCGCCCGCCGGTGCGTCATCGGTTGACAGACGGCGGTCACCTCCGTATAATCCAAATCGTAATAATTACGATTACGATTAAGGTGATCGCATGACCGTCTGGAAACGGATCGGGTTGGTCCTGACGCTGGCGGCCGCCATGGTTTCCGCCGCCGGTTGCGGCGCCGGAAGCGGGTCGACGGCAGAGGAGCCGGGGCGGGTGCGCGTGGTGGCCAGTTTCTATCCGCTGGCGTTTTTGGCCGGGGAGATCGGCGGTGAACGGGCGCACGTGGTCAATCTGGTGCCGGCCGGCGTCGAGCCGCACGACTGGACGCCGAAGAGCCGGGACATGCAGGCGATCGCCCGTGCACAACTGTTTCTGTATAACGGCGCCGGATTTGAAGGCTGGGTCGAAGACGTGTTGGGCGGGTTCAAGGCCGGCGAAGGGCCGCTCCCCGTGGAGGCGAGCCGAGGCGTCCGCCTCATCCGCACGGGAGAAAACGGAGACCGGGAAGAAGGTCACGATCACGGGGAACACCCGGCGGACGGTCATGCCCATGACGATTTGACCGTCGATCCCCATACATGGGTGAGCCCGAAGTCCGCGCTGATCATGGCGGAGAACCTGTACAACGCCTTTGTCCGGGTCGACGGCGCGCATCGCGCCCATTACGAGGCCAACTACCGGGAATTGGCGGAACGCCTGAAGGCGCTGGACGAACGGTACACCCGGGAACTGTCCGGCCTGTCGAAACGGGAAGTGGTGGTGTCGCACGCGGCCTTCGGTTACTTGTGCCGCGACTACGGACTCCGCCAGGTGGCGATCATGGGACTTTCGCCGGAAGCCGAACCCCGCGCGCAGGATCTCCTGGCCGTCAAGCGGTTCGTGGAGGAACGCGGGGTGAAGGTGATCTTTTTTGAGGAACTTGTCTCGGACCGGCTGGCCCGCACCCTGGCGCAGGAAGCCAAGGTCGACACGCTGGTGCTCAACCCGCTGGAAGGACTGACGCCCGCACAGGAAAAAGCGGGCGAAACCTACCTTACGCTGATGGAACGGAACCTTGAGCATCTGAAACAAGCGTTGCAGTAATGCATCATCACGCCCGTTCAACGGGCGGGAGGAACGGAGCGCGAACATGTCCCATCCCGCGGCTACAACCATCGACTGCCACCAGCCTGTGGTGGAACTGGAAAATGTGTCTTACGCGTACGGAGCCCGGCGGGTGATCGACGGGCTCAACCTGACGATCCGGCAGCGGGATTTCGTCGGGGTGATCGGTCCCAACGGCGCCGGCAAGACGACGCTGCTGCGCCTCATGGTCGGATTGCTCAAACCCGAACGGGGCGAAGTGCGGCTATTCGGCACGCCGCTGCCGAAGTTTAAGGAATGGCACCGGATCGGTTACGTACCGCAGCGCAAATCGTTCAACCTGCTGTTTCCCGCCACCGTGCGGGAAGTCGTGCTGTCCGGCCTGTTCGGCCGCCGCAAGCTGTTTCGTCGCATCACCCGCGCAGATCAGCGCCGCTGCGACGAGGCGCTCGAGGTGCTGGGCATCGCCAGCCTGGCCGGACGGCGCATCGGCGCGTTGTCGGGCGGGCAACAACAGCGTGTGTTTTTGGCCCGCGCCCTGATCGGCGATCCGGAACTGCTCATCCTGGACGAGCCGACGACCGGCGTGGACGCGGAAACCCAGGAGAACTTTTTCGGTTTGCTCCGACATATGCATCAGAAGCACAAGATGACGTTTCTGATGGTGTCCCATGACACGGAACGGGTTCGCTCCTGGCTGGGACTGGAGCCGCAGACGGTCTGCGGCGGGCTGTCCTTCCACATCCGGCACTCGCATGACGCGGAAGACTGCGCGGAAACCGACTTGCTGCACACCCTGAGGACGAAGGAAGGGTAACCGTCTTGCTGGATTTGCTTTCGGCCGGCTTTTTCGTGCGCGCGCTCGCCGGCGGCGCGCTGATCGCCGTGATTGCGCCGCTCATCGGGCTGATCGTCGTGCTGCGGCGACAGGCGATGATCGGAGATACGCTCGCCCATGTCAGCATCGCCGGGGTGGCGCTCGGCTTCTTGATCAACGTGTATCCCATGGGTGTCGGTCTGGTGTTTGCCCTTGCCGCGTCGTTCGCCATCGAGGCGCTGCGCCGTGCCTTTCGCACCTATGCCGAATTGTCCATCGCCGTCATCATGGCGGGGGGGATCGCGCTCGCCTCGATCCTGTTCACCCTTGGCATGGGGTTCAACATGAGCGTCGGCTCCTATCTGTTCGGCAGCATTTACACGCTGGATTCGGCGGATCTGGCGGTCATCGCGGGGATCGCCGCGATGGTGCTGCTGGCCGTGTTCGTGCACCACAAGGAACTGTTCCTGCTGACGTTTGACGAGGATGCCGCCGCGGTCAGCGGATTGCCGGTCCGCTATTTCAACGCGCTGCTCGGCACGTTGACCTCGCTGGTCATCAGCGCCGCGATCAAGATTGTCGGCGCGCTGCTCGTCTCGGCGCTGCTCACCATTCCGGCGGCTTGCGCCCTCGCCCTGGCGCGCAGCTACCGGCAGTCGCTGGTCATCGCGGTGGCGGCGGGAGAAGGCGCCGTGCTCAGCGGCCTGTGGGCCGCCGGTTACTGGAACCTGGCGCCCGGCGGCACGGTGGTCCTGATCCTGATCGCGATGCTCGCGCTTTCGCTGATGATGCGGCGCACGAAAGTCTAGCCGGAAAAGAGGGATCGGCCATGAACGCGGAAAATCTGAATCTGGGGATCGCCTTCGCGGCGGGGCTCGCTTCGTTTGTGTCGCCCTGCTTTTTGCCGCTGTATCCGACCTATCTGTCGCTGATCACCGGCATTTCCGTCACCCGGCTGCAAACCGAAAGCACCCGCGAAATCCGCTTCAGAACCTTGACCCACACGCTGTTTTTCGTGCTGGGCTTTTCCCTGTTGTTTTTCACCCTGAACTGGGCTGCCAACACGTTCGCCGCCGCCTTCCGCGATCACAGCGACCTCATCCGGCAAATCTCGGCGATTCTGATCGTGTTGATGGGGTTGTTTTTGCTGGGGGTGTTCCAGCCGCAACTGCTCATGCGGGAGCGCAAGCTCCCGATCCGGTGGCGGCCGGCCGGCTATCTGGGCTCGTTCGTGGCCGGGGTCGGCTTTTCCGCGGGATGGTCGCCCTGCATCGGGCCGATTCTCGGTTCCATCCTGGCGCTCGCGGCATCGCATCCCGGCACCTGGCTGCAACTCACCGCCGCCTACTCCGCCGGGTTCGCCCTGCCGTTTTTCGTCTTGGCGTTTTTCATCGGTTCGACCCGCTGGATCGTGAAATACTCCGGTCGTCTCATGAAGATCAGCGGCGCGCTCATGGTCGCGTTCGGGATTCTGCTGTTCACCGATCGCATGTTCATCCTCACCGTCTGGCTGAACAACATCACGCCGGATTGGCTGAAATTCTGACGGAGCCGAAGACTTGCTCCCCACGCCCCGACGATGATATGATACTAAAGCAAACGACAGGGAACGATGGTGCGGGGGAAAGGGGGAACTTCGGTGCCAACCCCGAGCATGGAAGATTATCTGGAGCGAATCTACCGGCTGATCGATGAGAAAGGCTACGCCCGGGTGGCGGATATCGCCGAAGGGTTGGACGTGCACCCCTCCTCGGTGACGAAGATGATCCAGAAGCTTGACAAGGATCAGTATCTCGTCTACGAGAAGTATCGCGGACTGGTGCTGACCAGCAAAGGCAAGAAAGTGGGCAAACGGCTGGTGGATCGCCACCGCCTGCTGGAAGAATTTTTGAAGCTGATAGGCGTCCGGGAGGAGAACATTTACAAGGACGTCGAAGGAATCGAGCATCACCTGAGCTGGGATTCGATCACCTGCATCGAGACGCTCGTCGAATATTTCCGCCGGGATCCGTCCCGCGTCGAAGAGCTTCGGCGCATGCGGGAAGCGATGGAAAACGACTGAAAGCTTACGGTAAAGAGCGAAGATCGTCCGCCGGGTTGGCGGGCGTTTTTTTATGGCGGCACGCATAGGTATGAACCACAGGCGGTCGACAGGCGCCGGAACGCCGGCAAAAACGGCGGGTCCGGGGCGAAGGAGGATGGAGGCCCATGGAGGTTCATGCGGTGTTCGAGGGGGGCGGCGTCAAGGGCATCTCCCTCGCGGGCGCGGTGCGTGCCGCGGAACGGTACGGGGTGAAGTTCCGGCGGGTGGCCGGCACGTCGTCCGGCAGCATTGTCGCGGCGCTGATCGCGGCCGGATACACAGCCGTCGAGATGAAAGCCATCATCGAGGCGACGCCCTTTTCCACATTTTTGCATCGCGCGCCGGTGTTTGAGACCAGGGTGATCGGTCCGGCACTGCGTCTCCTTCTCCGCAAAGGGCTGTACTCGGGGGATGTGTTGGAGCAATGGATCGAGAAGCTGCTGGCGGCCAAGGGAGTCCGGACGTTTGGGGATTTGCCGCCCGGCAAGCTGCGCATTATCGCATCCGACATCAGCAACGGCAAATTGCTCGTCCTGCCCGACGACATCGAGGCATTTGGCATCAACCCTGAAACATTTCCGGTGGCGCGGGCGATTCGGATGAGCACCAGCATTCCGTATTTTTTCGATCCGGTGCCCATCCGGATGAAGCGCGACGGTTCCGGCCGGAGCAAGATCGCCTACATCGTGGACGGCGGGCTGCTCAGCAATTTTCCGTTGTGGCTGTTCGACCGGGAGCTGGGGGACGAAACCAACCGCGTGCCGGTGCTCGGGTTTCAGATGGTCGGCCGCGCGGAGACGAAACCGCGGACCATCCGCGGACCGGTGACGATGCTCGAGGCGCTGATCGAAACGATGCTGAACGCGCACGATGAGCGATACATCGAGAAGCAATACCGGCTGCGCACGATCAAAATTCCGACGCTCGGCGTGGGCACGACCGAGTTCCATATTACCCCGGAGAAAAGCAACAGGCTGTACCAATCCGGACTGGAAGCGGGGATGGCGTTTTTCCGGCATTGGAGCGGAACGGCCGGCCGAAGGCCGGAGCCGGAGGACGAGGCCACGGCGCCGGATGCCGGGGCTTCGGAACCGGACGATCGGCGCCCGGACCCGGAGCGGGAGGCGCCGGACGGGAGGACGAAAACGGCGGAGACGGACGGAAAGAAGGCGCAGTGCGCGGCCGGACACGAAAGAGCCCGTCCGCCGGCGCCGGAACGGGCCGTGAACGACGGGACGGATGGCGCGTCCGGACGATTCCCGAACGTCACCATCCGTCCCCGAAATCAGGGATAACGCGGAGGCCGGCCTTCGCGATTTTTTTTGCCCTCGATGACCCGAAAGGGGATGACCTTGCGTTCCTTCTTGCCCGGCGACGTGGTTCTGACGGGAGCGCGTTGGCGATGAAACGGTTGTTCGTGCGGGGGGCGGCGGCGGAACGCCCGCGCCCAACGATCGGGCGGGAACTTGTAAAGCAGAAACACGATGGCCACGACGGCGAGCGGCGCGATAAACTCCTTCGGGTTCATGGCCGCCGCCGTCACGAAACCGACGGCGAAAAGCACCAGAAGGACGGCGAACCACGGCGAGACGCGCGTCGGAATTCTCCTCCGCATGGTGAACCTCCTTTTCGTCGTCATGATGCGTTGACCTGCCGGTCCAGCTCCCGCATGCGGTTGAAGGAGGCGATGGACACCGCCACTTGATCGTCCGTCGGTTCCCGGGTTGTCAGCAGTTGCAGCCACAGTCCGGGATAGCCGAGCCAGCGCAGCACGGGGATGTCCCGCAGCGCGTTCGTGAATCGCAACACCTCGTACGAGACGCCCATTACGACGGGCAGCAGCAGGATGCGGATCCAGATCCGTTCCCAAATGGAATTCCATTCAAAAACAGGAAACGAATAGAGCAAAACGCCGATGAGAACCGTAAACATCAGGTAACTGCTGCCGCAGCGGTAATGAAGGCGGCTGAATCGCTGCACGTTTTCCACGGTCAGCTCGGCGCCCGCCTCGAACGCGCTGATCACCTTGTGCTCCGCCCCGTGATATTGAAACAGCCGCTTGATGAGGGGCGTCTGGGAAATTCCCCACAGGTACGCGAGCAGAAACACGATCTTGATGGCGCCTTCCAGCAGGTTATGCCATATCATATTCCCGAACGCTCGCCCAAAGAGCAACGATTCCAGGGCGGCCGGCACGGCGGTGAACACCAGCTTGCCGAACAAAAACGACAGCACGCCGACCGCGGCGACGCCGAGAATCATCGTCAGGTCCCGGCCTTTGCCGGACTCCTTCTTTTGTCGCATCGCCGCCAGTTCTTCGGGGGTCATTTCGTCTTCCGCATATTTGTCAAACGAGAACGTCAGGTGCTGGGCTCCCTTGGCGGCCGATTCGACAATGGCCACCACGCCGCGCACAAAGGGGATTTTTTTCAGCGCTTCCACCCACGGACGGCGGACGCGCCGCACCTCAAAGAAGGAAATTTCGTTATTTTTGCGCCGAACGGCGGTTACATGAACGTGCTGGCCGGCGAACATCACGCCTTCCACCACGGCTTGTCCGCCATAAACCGGACGGGACATACGGATCACCTGCCTGTTGATTTATTTTACAGGAAGGGCGCGCGAAATGCCACAGAAAACCGATGGCACGGGGGATGTCCGACTTCTCACTGCGCCGGGCGCTGTGATACAATGACTGGTAAGTTTTTCGGGCCGGACGGGGAACCGGACGTTGCCAAATCGGAAAAAGGAAGCGAGAGCGGAGGGAGCGTGCATGGCCACCATTCTGGTGCTCAACGGCCCCAACCTGAACATGCTGGGAATCCGGGAACCCGGCGTGTATGGTTCGGCCACCTTGGCGGACATCGAGGCGATGCTCCGGCAGGAAGCGGAACGGTGGGGCGTCGGTCTGCGGTTTTTTCAGTCCAATCACGAGGGGGCGCTGCTCGACGAAATTCACGCGGCTTACGGGCGGGACGACGCCATCCTGATCAATCCCGGCGCCTACACGCATACCAGTTACGCGCTCCGGGACGGGTTGGCGGCCGTCGGCCTGCCCTGCGTGGAGGTTCATCTGTCCAACGTGCACAAACGCGAACCGTTCCGGCACGTGTCGGTCATCGCTCCGGTCGCGCTCGGACAAATCGTGGGACTGGGGCCCTACGGCTACGTGCTGGGGCTCAGGGCGCTTTGTCATCATTTGGGGCTGAAGGAAAAATGATAACGGGAGGAATGGATGATGTGGAACGGCTGGAGCATCCGTAAGACCGGCGTTCCTTGCGAGCGGCCGGACGGGACAACGGGCGGGACCGGCGCCGCGCCGGACGGGACAACGGGCGGGACCGGCGCCGCGCCGGAGGGGAAAGCGGGCGCTTCGCCTGACGGGACGCCGCCGCGCGTGGCGAAACTGCGCCAGATCCTCAAGGAACGGGGAGGAGAGGCGCTGCTGGTGACCAGTGCGGTCAACCGCCGCTACATCACCGGTTTCACGGGCACCGCCGGGGTCGTGGTGATCACCACGGAACACGCCGCGCTGTTCACCGATTTCCGCTACCGCGAACAGGCGGCGCAACAGGCGCGCGGATTCGAAGTGATCGAACACGGCCTCGACCAGAAAGCCGACGTCGGCGAATGGCTGCGCCGGCGCGATGTCCGGCGGGTGCTGTTCGAAGACTACGACGTGAGCTTTGCGGAGCATCGCGCATGGTCGGAAAAGCTCACTCCCGCCGAACTGCAGCCCGCCGGCCGGCTGGTGGAGCGGCTCCGGATGATCAAAGACGAGGCCGAACTGGCCATCCTGCGGGAAGCGGCGGACATCGCGGACCGGGCGTTCCAGCATGTGCTGCCGAAAATCAAACCGGGCGTTACGGAGCGGGAGATCGCGCTCGAATTGGAATGGTTCATGCGCAGCCAGGGCGCCGCTTCCTCCTCCTTCGACACGATCGTCGCGTCGGGCGAACGTTCATCGCTCCCGCACGGCGTCGCCAGTGAACGCGTCATCGGGTCCGGCGATTTCGTCACCCTCGATTTCGGGGCTTACTACAAAGGATACTGTTCGGATTTGACCCGCACGGTCGTCGTCGGCAAACCGACGGACAGGCAACGCGAAATTTATGACATTGTGCTGGAGGCCCAGTTGACGGCGCTGGAACGGCTCGGCCCGGGCATGACGGGGCGCGAGGCGGACGCCTTGACGAGAGACGTGATCAAGCGTTATCGTTATGATGAATATTTTGGCCACGGGACGGGCCACGGCATCGGCATGGAAATTCACGAGGCGCCGCGGCTTTCCCGAACCGACGAGACGGTATTGCTTCCCGGGATGACCGTGACCGTCGAACCCGGCATCTACCTCCCTGGCTTCGGGGGGGTGCGCATCGAGGATGACGTCGTGATTACGGACACCGGGATTCAAATACTCACCCGCTCGCCCAAGGAATTGATTGCGCTCGACTGACCCGGCGGAGGTCGGGTTCTGCGCAGGCGTGCGGCCACGTTAACAGGAGGGACTTGAGTCTGTGATTTCCGTCAACGATTTCAAAACCGGCCTCACCATCGAGGTGGATGGCGAAATTTACACGGTGCTTGACTTTCAGCACGTCAAGCCGGGCAAAGGTGCGGCGTTCGTCCGCTCCAAGCTGAGAAACCTGCGCAACGGCAACATCGTCGACAAGACGTTCCGTGCCGGTGAAACGGTCGGCCGCGCGCACGTGGAAAACCGTCCCGCCCAATATCTGTACAACTCCGGGGACGAATACGTCTTCATGGACACCGAGACGTTCGATCAATTCACGCTGAGCCGCCAGCAGCTCGAATGGGAGCTGAACTTCCTGAAAGAAAACATGACGGTGAACATCGCCAGCTACCAGGGCGAGATCATCGGCATCACGTTGCCGAACAGCGTTGAACTGAAAGTGGTGGAGACGGAGCCGGGCGTAAGAGGCAATACCGCCACCGGCGCCACGAAAAACGCCAAGCTCGAAACGGGCTTGAACGTCCAGGTGCCGCTGTTCATCAACGAAGGGGACGTCCTGCTCATCGACACCCGCGACGGCCGTTACATTTCCCGCGCCTGAGCGGGCGCCCGACTGACGGTTCGCGCGTCGCCCGAAGGCAAGGCCGTTCCGACGGGGATGGAACCGTCCGCCGCCTTGCCGGCCGCTCAGGCCGGCAAGGCGGTTTTTTTCATTTGGAACATCCAAATGGTGCCATTCGCTCCCGGGGCCCGATTTATGGATTTATTTGATGTATAATGTCCCTGTATTGGTCCAAAAAGGCCCGTTTTGCCCGTTCTTCGATCAACATTTTAATTTCCGCCACAGGAACTGCTTTGAATCCCACTTCATGGGCAACTACATATGCTATAATAAATCATCGTATGCTAATGCACATTTGGGGAGTGGAGCGCGTTGTCATTGATCGTGATGAAATTCGGCGGCAGCTCCGTCGGCACCATTGAGCGGATGCAACACGTTGCGCGGCGGATTGCGGACGCCAAGGGGAAGGGACACCGGCTCGTTGTGGTCGTTTCCGCGATGGGGGACACGACGGACGATCTCATCGACAAGGCCAGGGAACTCAACGATGATCCGCCGGCGCGGGAAATGGACATGCTGCTGACCACCGGCGAACAGATTTCGGTGGCGCTTCTGGCCATGGCCCTCCACAAGATCGGGCTTGACGCGGTGTCGCTGACCGGGTGGCAGGCGGGAATTCTCACCGACACGACGCACGGCAAGGCAAAGATTTTGGACATCACGCCGCAGCGGATTTTTGACGAACTGGACAAAGGGCGCATTGTCATCGTCGCCGGCTTCCAGGGATGGACGGCGGCGGGCGAAATCACGACGCTCGGCCGCGGCGGATCGGACACGACCGCGGTGGCGCTGGCCGCCGCGATCGGCGCGGATCTCTGCGAAATTTACACGGATGTGGACGGCGTCTATTCGGCCGATCCGCGCGTCGTCCGGAATGCGCGCAAATTGAGCGACATTTCGTACGACGAAATGCTGGAGCTGGCCCATCTCGGGGCCGCCGTGCTGCATCCGCGGGCGGTGGAATACGCCAAGCAGTATAACGTCCCGCTGGTGGTGCGATCCAGCTTTACGGAAAACGAGGGAACGTATGTCCGGGAGGTTGCGGAAATGGAAAAAGGGGTAGTCGTACGAGGCATTGCCTACGAAAAAAATGTCGCCCGCATCAGCATCATCGGCGTGGACGACGTGCCGGGAGTGCTTGCCCGCGTGTTTGGCGCGCTGGCCGCGGACGGGATCGACGTGGACATTATCGTGCAAAGCGGCGTCGTGGAAGGGAAAGCCGATTTCTCGTTCACGGTGGCGGCGGCCGACCGGCCGCGCGCGATGCGGGTCATCGAGAACATCCGCAGCGAGGTGCCGTATCAGGAGGCCGTGTTTGAAGAGGGGCTCGTGAAGGTGTCCATCGTCGGGGCGGGCATGGTGTCCAACCCGGGAGTGGCCGCCCGGATGTTCGAGGTGATCGCGCAACAGGGCATCAACATCAAGATGGTCAGCACGTCCGAAATCAAGGTGTCTTGCGTGATGGACGACGGAAAACTGCAAGACGTCGTGCGGGCGCTGCACACCGCCTTCGACCTGGATACGGCGGAAACCGTCTTTGTCGGCGGTCCCCAGGAACGCCGGTAACCACCCGCCATCATCTTATTTATCCTTTGCCCATCAACAACTGCACGAGCTTGAACATCAGCGCCGTCAGACCGGCCGCCATGAGCGGCCCGGTCGGGATGCCGCGCAACAGCACGATGCCGATGATCGAACCGACGACCATGCCCACGATGAGCTGGGGATCCATTTTCAGCAACCCCAGCCCTTTTCCGTTCAGGTAGGTGGCGATCACCCCGCCGATGAGCGCCACCCAGCCTGTCCAATGGGCGAAGGACTGATAAACGTCCTTCGCCTGGATTTTCCCGGAGGCAAACGGAACGAGCACCGCCATCGTCAAAAAGAGCAGGCCGAATTCCAGGCCCCGCCGTTCGATGGCCGGAAGAAATCGCTCCAGATGAATGAGCTTTACGATCAGGAGCAGGCAGGCGGCCGTCGTGATGATCGGAGACCGGCCGATCCATCCGACAACGATCAGGGCCATCAACACCCATTCTCCGTTCATCGTCCGGCGCCTCCCTCACCCCGCATTGTACAAAGCATCATATGAAGCCAAGCCCCGCGTTAGAACGGTTCGGAGTTCCGGGCGGCAGGCGACGCGAAGCAAGCCCCGCGCCGAATGGCGCAGGGCTTTTTTTTTTTCGATTAAATGACGTATTCGGGAACGATCTGCTGCAGCCCGAACGTGTCCGAGCGCAGTCCCCGCCGCATCGCTTCCAGAGCCAGCACTTCCTGAGCCGGAACGTTCCCCAGGTTCACGTCCGGGCCGAAGGTACGGAGCAGCGCCACCTGTTGCTCCTTGAGCGGCGCTTCCCACAGCAGGCGCCGATGATCGGGGAAGGCGCGCCGAATCGTTTCCAGGTCTTGCTCGCGGCACGCGCCCCGTTCGTCAAACAGGCCGACGCCTTTTCCGGACTCCCGGGCCTCAACGGTGACGAGGTCCGCTCCCACGTTCCAGTCCAGCTCCGCCGTTCGCCGTAGCTCTTCCACATCGAGGCGGGTTCCCGCCTTCTTTTTTCCGTATTCCGTAAAAACGCGCAACCCCAGCTCGCGGGCCGTGCGAATGAGCTCGTTCCGCAACGGCCGGCTCAGTTCGATCGTCCCGTCGGACACTTCGACCGCGTCAAATCCGAGGGCAAGCACCGACCGGAAAAAGGAGGGCACGACGTCCTGACGGACGGCGGCTTCCAGCAGGGTGCCTCCCGGGAGGACGGTGACGCCGTACTGCCGGGCCCGTTCGATTTTTTTGCGGAGGACAGCGCTCGAATAGAGCGGGGAAGTGCCGAAGCCGATTTTGATGATGTCCACGTGGGCGCCGGCCGTCGTCAGCAAATCTTCGAACGCGTGCAGACCGAGCCCCTTGTCGATGACCATGGTCAGCCCGGCACGGCGAGGTTTCGGCGATCGCCTGGCGCTCGGATCGGCCAGTTGCGCGGGCCACGGCGAACGCACCGAATGTATGGATCCTTCCATGCACACAACCCCTTGTTTGACCCGTTGCGGGTTCCTCGTTTTCTTCTGCAATATATGCCGTCCCCCATGGGCTGGTGCCGTCCCGGACGTAGGCGCCCGGAAGCAAGTTTTACGGGTTGTCCGCATACAATCCGGAAGAAAGACAAGCGAGGAGGGAAGGGGCGCATGGACAAGTCGGTACTCGGCATGGCGTTGCTCCGTCTGTTGTCCGGTTGTCTTGAAATGACCGCCGCGTTCGTCATGTTCCGGCTGGGCGAAGTGCAAAAGGCGCTGGTCGTCAACTCGATGCTGGCGCTTGTGGGACCGTTTGTCCTGTTTTCCACGACGGCGATCGGGCTGGTCAGTCTCGCGGAACGGCTGTCGCCGGAGAAATTCGCCTGGGTGGGGGTGGGGGTCGTTTGTTTGCTGATCGGCGTACTCAAAAAATGACCGCCTTTTCCGGGAAGAGGCGGCCAAGCTGGCATAAACGCGGGGTACAGGCATACATATGAAACAACAACGGACAATCCCTGCGGCGGCGAAAAGGCCGCATCGTACGCGGGTACACGGAAAGGAGGCGCCCGGATGACACGTCTCGACCGGCTGTTCGAATGGCTTCCCGTTTCTCTTTGCGACGTGCTGGAGCGGCTTCCGGAACCGGTGAAGGAACGGCTGGAAGAAATCCGGATCCGGGAGGGGCGCCCGCTGGAAATCGGTTACGACTCGCGATCGACGTTCGTGACGCCGGACGGCGTCGAGACGGACGATTACCGGCTGGCCTGGCAACCGGACCGGGAGGTTTGCCGCGCGTTGCTGGAACGCATCACCCGGCATTCGCTCTACGCGATGGAGGAGGAACTCCGGCTGGGTTACATCACCGTGCCCGGCGGACATCGCATCGGCCTGGCGGGACGAACCGTGCTGGAAAACGGCGCGGTGCGCCGCCTGCGGGACGTGGCCGGATTCAACGTGCGCGTCGCCAGGGAACGGATCGGCTGCTCCGCCGGCGTGTTGCCGGGCCTGCTCGACCTGGCAGCCCAAACCGTTCGCCATACGCTGATCGTGTCGCCGCCCCAACAGGGAAAGACCACCTTGCTCCGCGATCTGGCGCGCGCGGTCAGCGCGGGCGATTGGCGACATCCTGCGGCCAGAGGATGGCGGGGGCGCAAGGTGGGGATCGTCGACGAACGCTCGGAAATCGCCGCCTGCGAGAACGGCGTGCCCACGTTCGATCTCGGTCCGCGCTGCGACGTGCTGGACGCCTGTCCGAAGGCCGAGGGGGTCATGATGCTCATCCGCTCCATGTCGCCGGAAGTGGTCGTGGTGGACGAAATCGGCCGGCCGGAAGACGCCGAAGCGCTGCGCGAGGCGCTGAACGCCGGCGTGCGGGTGGTGGCGACGGCGCACGCCGAAGGGATTGACGACGTGCTGTCGCGTCCCGTTTTGCGCCAGTTGGCCGCGGAAGGCTTGTTCCACGCCTATGTCATCCTTTCCCGAACGGCCGGCCGCGTCACCCACCGCATTGTGACCGCCGAGGAAGCGCTGGCGGGGCGATGGCGCAGACAAGCTCCCCGTGCCGGGGCGGCGCCCCGCGACGCGCCGGGAGCAGGCGGATTCTTGCCGCCGGCCGTTTCGCCTCCCGGGGCGTCCGGTTTCCGGCCGGGAGCGGAAACGGCGAACCAAATCCCTTGCCAGGGAGGAAATCATGGTTAAACTTGCAGGAGCGTTTCTCGTCATGACGGCCGGCACGTTGATCGGTTTCGCGCAGGCGGCCCGCTATGCGGCCCGCCCGCGGCAAATCCGGGAACTGTTGCACGCCCTCAAGCGGCTGGAAACGGAAATCGCCTACGGTCAAACCCCTTTGCCCGAAGCATTGGGACGAATCGGCGCCGCCGTCGCCGTTCCCCTCCGGGACATCTTCGTCCGGGCGGCCAGCCTGCTCCGGGACGAACGGGGAACGACGGCGGAGGCGTGCTGGCGGGAAGCGGTGGAAACCGGTTGGCCGGATACGGCCCTCCGCGAGGCTGAAAAGGAGGCGATGCTGCGCCTCGGCACTTCCCTGGGCGCCAGCGATCGGGCGGACCAACTGAAGCACGTCAGGTTGGCGATGGCGCAGCTTGAAGCGGAAGAGGCGGCGGCGCGCGAGGAACAGCGGAAATATGAAAAAATGTGCCGGAGTCTGGGGATGTTGGGGGCCGCCCTCGTCGTCATCCTGATGGTCTGAGGGGAGGCCGGGCCATGAACATCGAGGTGAGCACCATCTTTCAGATTGCCGGGATCGGCATCATCGTCGCCATGATTCACACCGTACTGAAGCAGATGGGCAAGGAGGACATGGCGCACTGGGTGACGGTCATCGGGTTCGTGGTCGTCCTGTTCATGGTGGTTCGCCTTCTGAACGAACTGTTCCAGGAAATCAAGGCGATTTTCCTGTTCCAGTAGGTGGTATCGGTGGAGATTTTGCAACTTGCGGGCATCGGCCTGCTGGCAACCGTGCTCATTCTGATCGTCCGCGAACAGAAACCGGTATTCGCCTACATGCTCGCCGTATTCGTCGGAGCCGCGATTTTTCTGGAACTGATCGGAAACATCGACAGCGTCGTGTCCATGCTGGAAGACCTGGCCGACCGCTCCGGCGTTCCGTCCGTCTACCTGAAAACGATGCTGAAAGTGATCGGCGTCGCCTATATCGCCGAATTTGCCGCCCAGATCGTACGGGACGCGGGCTTGGAAAGTGTGGCCGGCAAAATCGAATTCGCCGGCAAGATGCTCATCCTGGTCATGGCCGTGCCGATTATCGGCGTCATGATCGAAACCGTGCTGAATTTGCTGCCGGCCTGACCCGTCGGCATCCGGGAGGGGGGTCGCATGATAAGCCGGACGGTCTTGGCGCGGCTTCTCCTGCCCCTGTTGCCGGCGTTGCTGGCGCTGTGGGCGGGCGGTCTTGCGGCGGAACCGGCAGCGGCACTGGCGGAACCGGCGACGGGGGCGAGGCCGGCGGAATGGGCGACGCTGCCCGACGCGACGAACCGGGATCCGGTTCAGGACATGGACGGCGGCGAGCTGGCGGCGAAGCTGGCGGAGGAACAGGCCGGCCAACTGGACGTGGCGTCGATCGAGCGCTTCTGGAACGAGCTGAAACAGGAATATGGCGGCTATTTCCCCGACGGCCGGATGCCGGAACTGTCCCGGCTCATGTTTCCCGACGGCCAGACCTGGAGCCTGTGGGACGCGGTTGGCGGACTGCTCCGTTTTTTCCTGCACGAGGTGCTGTACGGCGGCAAACTGATCGTCACGATCGTGTTGCTCGCGGTGTTCACGATGATCCTGGAAACGATGCAGAGCGCCTTCGAACGCAACACGGTCACGCGGGTCGCGTACGCGATCGCGTACATGGTGCTGATCGTGCTCGCCGTCAACAGCTTCCGCGTCGCCACCGAATACGCGGGGGATGCGATCGGGCGGATGGTCCACTTCATGCTGGCGATGATTCCGTTGCTCCTGACGCTGATCGTCAGCACGGGCGGCATGGTGACGGCGACCGTGCTTCATCCGCTCGTCGTGTTCATGGTCCACGCGATCGGCACGATGGTGCACCTGGTGGTGTTTCCGCTGCTGTTCTTATCCGCCGTGCTCCATCTGGCCAGCGTCATTTCCGAGCGATACAAGTTAACGCAACTGGCCAACCTGCTGCGGAGCGCCGGGGTGTATGTGCTGGGCGGCATGCTCACTTTGTTCCTGGGTGTCCTGTCCGTGCAGGGCGCCACGGGATCCGTCGCGGACGGGGTGGCGCTCCGGACGACCAAATTCGTAACCAGCAACTTCATCCCGATCGTCGGCCGGATGTTTTCGGACGCGGCGGATACCGTTCTGTCGGCCAGCCTGCTGGTCAAAAACGCGGTCGGACTGGCCGGCGTCGTCATCCTGCTCTTTCTGTGCGCGTTTCCGGCCGTCAAGATCATGACGCTGGCGATCATTTTCAACGTGTCCGCCGCCGTCATGCAACCGCTGGGAGATTCGCCCATCGTGAATTGCCTGCAAACGATCGGCCGGACGCTCATCTTTGTGTTTGCGGCGCTCGTGTCGGTCGGCATGATGTTCTTCCTTGCGGTGACGATCATTTTGACGGCGGGCAACGCCTCGATCCTGATGCGGTGACCCGGAGGTGGCGGACATGATGGACGCGCTGGCGGGCTGGCTGAAACAATTGATCGCCGTCGTGCTGCTCGCCTCGCTCGTCGATCTGATGTTGCCGAACCGCACCATGCAGCGGTACGTCCGTCTCGTGGCCGGACTGTTCGTCCTGCTGGCGATTCTGACGCCCGTGATGCAGGTGTTGCGCGGCGATTTCGGCGAACGCATCCTGCGCGGCCTGGAGCGTTTCGTCCATCGTCCGGAAGGCGTGGCGGCGGAAATGGCCCGCATCGAAACCGAAGCGGAGACGCTGCGCCGCCGCCATGAGCGGCAGGCGGCCGAACTGGCCGCCACCCGCCTGTCCGCCGCCATCCGCGAGGCGGTGGAACAATCGCTGGGCCGTCGGGTGGAACAGGTGGACCTCGAGGCGGACGTCGGCACCGACGGGGGCGTCGAGGTGGCGGCCGTGCATCTCGTCCTTGCCGCTTCCGGCTCCGGCGCGGCAAACGCCACGGCTCCCCGTCCGATCGCCGACGTCGCGCCGATGGCGCCGGTGAAGGTGGAGATTCCGCCGATTCTGGCGGATGCGGCGGAAGAAGACCGCGGGGTTCGCACCGGTGAGGGAGCGGTAGCCGAAGCGGAGAGCGGCGGAACCGGCGGCGGAACCGACGGCTTTCCGGCTTCCGGGGAGGATGCCGTCCCGTCGGACGGGGCGGCGGTGAAGCGCGTGCGGGCCGATCCGCAGACGGCTTCGCGCGTCGCCGCTCTGCTGGCGGACCGTTTCGGGATTCCGGCCGACCGGGTGCTCGTCTGGGAACGGCGCGCCCCGCACACGCCGGAACCATCGTGACGAAGGAGGGGGGCCATGGCGAAGTGGCTGCAACGTCTGGAGGAGTGGATCGGCATCGGAGCGGGAGGACAGCGGCGCATCCGAACGTTCCGTTTGTTGGTGCTCCTTGGCCTGATCGGGCTGGCGCTGCTGCTGGGTGCCTCGCTGCTGGAGATGAAACCGGTCGATCCCGGCGTCATCGAACGAAACGTGCCGCTCGACGACCGCGACGTCCCCGACGAGACGGAACGCGAAACGTTTCTTCGCAGCGATGCCGACGGCGGCGATAATCCGTTCGCGCCGCTGGAACGGGAACTGGAAAACGAAATCAAGGACATTCTCGAGAAGATGGTCGGCGTCGGTACGGTGGATGTGCTCATTACGATTGATTCCACCGAAGAAATCGTCGTTCAGAAAAACGAGAGCATTTCCCAGCGGATCACCAACGAATCCGACCGCAACGGCGCCAGCCGGCACATCACCGAAACGACCCGGGACGGGCAAGTCGTGCTTTACGAGACGTCCGGCTCCCGGTCGCCGATCATTGTCAAGCGCATTAAGCCGCATGTGCGCGGCGTGCTCATCGTGGCCAAAGGGGCGGAAAACGGCACCGTCCACCGGCTGATCGCCGAAGCGGTCTCGCGCGGGCTGGATGTGCCGCTGCACCGAATCTCCGTCGTGCCACGCAAGCAATAAACCAACGGGAGGGGTTTGTTCATGCAAAACAAACGCCAAACCATTTGGCTGGTCTCCATGTTGAGCCTCATGGTCATTTTGTCGGCCTATTACCTGTTCACCGAAGAAACCAATCCGGCCGGAACGAAGGTTCCGGAAGCGTCGGCCCCGTCCGATCCGCACGGCATCCAGGTGACGGAAGTGGAGGGCATTGATCCGCCCCGGGAGGAAGAAGCCGTGGACGGGGACGCTCCGACGGACGAGGAAGTGTTGGAAAGCCTGAATCAATCGACCGGGCGGGCGTTTTTCGACCGCATCGAACTGAACCGGCGCACCCGCTTCGAACAGGAACACGAGCGCCTGAGTTCCATCATCTCCGACACGTCCGGCACCACGCAGGAAGAAGCGTCCGCCGCGATGGAGGAACTGAGCCGCCTGGAGGAAATGGACGAACGCATCACCAACCTGCAGACCAAGCTGCTTACCGATTTCGAAAACGCCGCCGTGGAAATGGAAGAAAACCGCTACAAGGTCATTGTGCAGGCGGAGAAACTGGATCGGCAGCAGGCGGCGGGCATCGTCGACCTGGCCATCCGGGAACTGGGCGTCACGCCGGACCAGGTGGCGGTCCAGTACGTGCCCTGAACGGGTCCGGGGTGAATCCGGCGAACCGGCGGGGCGGTACGGACGAACGGCCACCGGTAACGATCGGGGCATTCGGCGTCGTCCGGCGGTTATCCGCGGCACACGGCGGAGCGGGCTCCCTTCCTTGTGCGGCGGGGAGATTCCGCTCTTTGCATTTCAACCGGATGTGATATAATAATGCCGTTAATTGGCTCGCAACGGTCTTCGCGTGACGGCCAATACCGCCAAGGAGTGACCGCCATGTTCAAGATGAGCGAAATCAGGGAATTGATCAAACTGGTGGACCAGACGTCCATTCACGAACTGGAAATTGAACACGAAGGGGCGCGCCTTTCCATCCGCAAACCCGGGTGGACCGAAATTGTCAATGTGCAGCCCGCTCCTGTCGCCCATACGGTAGTCCAGCAACCGCCGGCGGCCGCACCTGCGCCGGCTCCCGCCGCACCCGCGGCGCCGGCCCGGGAAGAGGGGCGGTCCCGCGAAGGCCTGCATGAGATCGTAGCGCCGATGGTCGGCACGTTTTACCGCGCGCCGGCTCCCGACGCGCCGCCCTTCGTCAACATCGGGGACAAGGTGACGGAGAAAACCGTCGTCTGCATCCTGGAAGCGATGAAACTGATGAATCCGGTGGAAGCGGAAGTAAGAGGCGAAATCGTCGACATCCTGGTGGAGAACGGCCAGCTTGTCGAATTTGGCCAGCCGTTGTTCCTGGTTCGACCGGAATGACGGCCAAGAGGGGGATATCGGCTTGAAATTTCAAAAGATACTGGTGGCCAATCGCGGCGAGATCGCCGTCCGCATCATCCGGGCCTGCCGGGAATTGGGCATCGCCACGGTCGCCGTCTATTCGGAAGCCGATCGCGACGCGCTGCACGTCCGGCTGGCCGACGAAGCCTACTGCATCGGACCGACGCCCGCCAAGGACAGCTATCTGAACATTACCAACATCATGAGCGTGGCTACGCTGACGGAATGCGACGCCATCCATCCCGGATACGGCTTCCTGGCGGAGAACGCCGATTTCGCCGAGATTTGCGAAACGTGCGACATCACGTTCATCGGACCGTCCGCGGCGGCCATCAGCCGCATGGGCGACAAGGCGGCTGCCCGTGAAACGATGAAAAACGCCGACGTGCCGGTGATTCCCGGGTCGGACGGTTTGGTGGAGGACGTGGCGGACGCGGCGCGCATCGCCCGCGAAATCGGATATCCCGTCGTCATCAAGGCGACGGCGGGCGGAGGCGGCCGCGGCATACGCATCGTCCGGAACGAAGAAGAACTCGTCCGCGAAATGGAAACCGCCCGCCAGGAGGCTCGCGCCGCGTTCAGCAATGACGGCGTTTACCTGGAAAAATATTTGACCGGCATGAAGCACGTCGAAATCCAGATCATGGCCGACCGTTACGGCAACGTGTGCCATCTGGGCGAGCGGGACTGCTCGATTCAGCGCCGGCGCCAGAAACTGGTGGAGGAGGCGCCGTGCCCGGTCATGACGCCCGAACTGCGCGAGCGGATGGGGCAGGCGGCGATCCGCGCGGCCCGTGCGGTCGACTATGTCGGCGCGGGCACGGTTGAATTCCTGCTCGGTCCGGACGGACAGTTTTATTTTATGGAAATGAATACCCGCATTCAGGTCGAGCATCCGGTCACGGAAATGATCACGGGCATCGACCTGATCAAGGAAATGATTCTCGTCGCCGAAGGAGAGCCGCTGTCGTTTTCGCAGGATCAGGTGAAGTTTGACGGCTGGGCGATCGAATGCCGTATCAACGCGGAAGATCCGGACCGGAACTTCATGCCGTCCCCGGGACGCGTGGAGTTCTACCTGCCTCCCGGCGGTCCCGGGGTGCGGGTCGACAGCGCCGTTTATCCGCAGTACGTCATTCCGCCGAACTACGATTCCATGGTCGCCAAGCTGATCGTCTGGGGGCCCACCCGCGAGGAAGCGATCGCGCGGGCGAGGCGCGCGCTGGGCGAGTTTCTCGTGGAAGGCGTGAAGACGACCATTCCGTTCCATCTCAAGCTGCTGGACCATCCGGAGTTCCGAAGGGGCACGTTTGACATCAAATTTCTGGAAGATTACGAGCTCGGATAAGTTTGTCATAATTCCCCTTCGATGCTATAGTATTTAGTACAGAATTGGTACTGGCTTGGTGGCAACCGCCGGCGTGCGCCGGCGAGAGGGATTACGTCAGCGCCCGGAAGGAGGGAACGGACGATGGAAACGACCCTGACCGATTACGACCGCACGGAGATGGGCACCATCCAGATCGCGCCGGAAGTGATCGGCGTCATCGCGGGCTTGGCCACGGTGGAGGTGGAGGGCGTCGCGGGCATGAGCGGCGGCATCTCCTCGGGCATTGCCGAACTGCTGGGCCGCAAAAATCTCACGAAGGGCGTCAAGGTGGAGGTCGGCCAGCGGGAAGCCGCCGTCGACGTCTCCATCGTCATTGAGTACGGTTACAAGATTCCCGAGGTTTCCGCGGAGATTCAGCGCAACGTCAAGCGTTCGATCGAAACGATGACCGGCCTGCACGTGGTCGAAGTGAACGTGCACATCCACGACGTGCATTTCAAAACGGCCGACAAACCGGAAGAAGAAGACACGCACGCCCGCGTGCGGTGATCGTTCTGCGCCGCGGCCGTCCCCGACGGCGGGGAGGCCGCCGGTCCGCGGAAGGCGGGCGGCGGACGGGAGCGGTTGGCCCGCCTTGCCCCCGTTTCGGCGGACGCGCCGCCGCGGAACGGATCGCCGCGTCAGGGTGACGGGAGGACGATGTCATTGATGCGCGTATTGGACAAGCTGCTATTGTTCCTGTACAGCCTGGTGGTCGGCTTGCTGGCCGCGCTGGCGGCGGTGGCGGCGAGCGGCGGCATTCCGCGTTCGTGGCTGCTGGAAGGCGTCGATCTCGCGCTCGGCGACGCCAAAGCCGTTCAGGCGACGGTCATCGTCGTGGCGGTCGTCCTGATCCTCGTGAGCCTCCGCTTCTTCGTCCTCTCCGTTCGCCCCGGAGACGCCGTTCCTCCTTCCATCAACCAGCGCACCGACTACGGGGACGTCCGCATTTCCATGGAGACGGTGGAAAATCTCGCGCTGAAGGCAGCCTCCCGCGTGCGCGGCGCCAGGGACCTGAAAGCGCGGGTGCGGGTAAACGAGAGCGGGCTGGTCGTGATGATCCGCGCGTTCGCCGACGGCGAAGGATCGATTCCGGCGCTCTCGGAGGAGATCCAGCGGACGGTGTCCGCCCACGTCGAGGAGACGACCGGCATTCCCGTTGCGGACGTGTCCGTTTTTATCGCCAACATCGCACAGGCACCGGCCACGTTCAAGAGCCGCGTGGAATAGGGGGCTCCGCCCGATGTGGAGAGAATGGTGGCAAACCTACGGCGGTCGCGCGACCGGCGCGCTGGCGGGCGGAGCGCTGTTTTTCATCTACCTGATCAGCGGATTTTGGGATATGCTGTTTTGCGCGCTGCTCGTCGGCGCCGGATTCTGGATCGGCAAGATGCGTGACGAAAAGCGGGGGCCCCTCATCCCGTGGGAGCGGCTGACCGACTGGTTGTGGAATCGCTGGCCGTGGTCGCGTTGAACCCTGTGAGGCGTTCCTTCCGGATCTGGCCCGCGGGCCGTGTGGCCGGGCGGCGGAGGAAAGCGTCACGGTTTTTTTGTTTTTTGCACATGGATTCGGCTGTGGCTCGACAAGGTAATGGGTAAAGAAACGGATCGAACAATCGGGAGGACGCATGAAACGCAGGCAGGCCAGAGAAATCGCCGTACAGAGCTTGTACCAGATGGAAATGAACCGTGTGTCCGCACAGAAGGCGGTGGACACGATCCTGGACGAAGCGCGCCAGGACAACGAATTGAATCTGGACGTCAAGGGACTGGGGGATATCGAGGCGTTCACGCGCGAACTGGTCGAGGGCGTAGCCCGGCATCGCGCGGACATCGACCGCACCCTGCAGGCGTATTTGACCGGCTGGCAGCTCGACCGGCTGTCGCGGGTAGACCGGCAGATCTTGCGTCTCGCCGCCTACGAAATCCTGTACAGGGACGATGTGCCCCCGAAGGTAGCCGTAAACGAGGCCATTGAGCTCGCCAAGCATTTCGGCACCGAGGAGTCGGGGAAATTTGTGAACGGCGTGTTGGGACGCCTGATCCGGGAAAGGGGAGAGGAGCGCCAATGAGCGCGCAACGCATTGACGGCAAAATCATTTCGCGGCAAATTCGCGAGGAAATTCGGCAGGAGGCGCAGGCGCTGGCGGCGCGGGGGATTCGTCCCGGCTTGGCCGTCGTGCTGGTGGGAGACGACCCGGCTTCGCAGGTGTACGTGCGGAACAAGGCGAAAGCGTGCGAAGAACTCGGCTTTTATTCCGAGGTGCACCGCTTGCCCGCCACGACGCCGCAGGCGGAACTGTTGGCGCTGATCGAACGCCTCAACGGGCAGGCGGACATTCACGGCATTTTGGTGCAACTGCCGCTGCCGGATCATATCGACGAGAAAGCGGTCATCGACGCCATCGCCGTCGGCAAGGACGTGGACGGCTTCCACCCGGTGAACGTCGGCAAGCTGGTCATCGGGGACGATGCGCTCCTGCCGTGCACGCCGGCCGGGATCATTGAGCTCTTAAAGCGCTCGGGCATCCCGATCGCCGGCAAACGGGCCGTCGTCATCGGCCGCAGCAACATTGTCGGCAAGCCGGCGGCGCTGCTGCTTTTGCGCGAGAACGCGACGGTTACCGTTTGCCATTCGAAAACGCCGGATCTGCCCGGCACGGTGCGGCAGGCGGACATCGTCGTCGCGGCGGTCGGCGTGCCGCGTCTGGTGAAGGGCGACTGGATCAAGCCGGGCGCGGCGGTCATCGACGTCGGTGTAAACCGGCTGCCCGACGGCAAGCTGTGCGGCGATGTCGATTTCGACGCGGCGCAGGAGACGGCCGGCTGGATTACGCCCGTGCCCGGCGGGGTCGGGCCGATGACGATTACGATGCTGATGGCCAACACGCTGAAAGCCGCGAAGCGGGCGCACGGCCTGGCCTAGTTGGCCGGACCCGCCCGGAGCCGTACGGGAGGAGAGACCATGGAGCCGGCACGGGTGCTGAGCGTCAAGGACCTGAACCGGTACGTCAGAATGCGGCTGGAGCAGGACGCCCTCCTTCAGGACGTGTGGGTGCGGGGCGAACTGTCCAACTTCAGCCGGCATACGAGCGGGCACATGTATTTCACGCTGAAGGACGAAGGCGGCCGCGTCAAATGCGTCATGTTCGCGTCATACAACCAGCGGCTGCCGTTCATGCCCAAGGACGGCATGCGGGTGCTGGCCCGGGGCAGCGTGTCGGTCTACGAACGGGACGGCCAGTACCAGCTCTACGTGACGGCCATGCAGCCGGACGGCATCGGCAGCCTGTACCTGGCGTTCGAGCAACTGAAAAGGAAGCTGGAGGCCGAGGGACTGTTCGACGCGTCCGCCAAACGTCCGATTCCCGCCTATCCGGGGACGGTCGGCGTCATCACCTCGCCGACGGGCGCTGCCGTGAGGGACATCATCACCACCATTCGGCGCCGCAATCCGGCCGTCCGGGTTCTGCTGTATCCGGTGCAGGTTCAGGGAAGGGACGCGGCGCCTTCCATCGTCAAGGCGATCGACGCCATGAACCGGATCGGCGAGGCCGACGTGCTGATCGTCGGACGCGGCGGCGGCTCGCTGGAGGAGCTGTGGGCGTTCAACGAGGAAGCGGTGGCGAGGGCGATCCGCCGGTCGACGATCCCGGTCATTTCCGCGGTCGGCCATGAAACCGACTACACGATCGCCGATTTTGCGGCCGACTTGCGCGCGCCGACGCCCACCGCGGCCGCCGAACTGGCCGTTCCGCACGCCGGCGAATTGCGTTTGCGGCTGATCCATCTGCGGCAGCGCATGACCAAGTCGACCCGGCTCATCGTCGGCCAGGCGCGGGAGCGCTGGCGCCACGCGGCGCGTTCTCCTTATTTCACCCAGCCGCGCCGGACGCTGCTCGCCCAGGCGGAGCGTCTTGACCGGCTGACCGATCGATTGCGCTACCGGATGGAGGCGCAGCGGGAACGGACGCACGAACGGCTGGCCCAACTGCAGGTCCGGCTCAGAGCCCAGAGTCCCGCCGAACAAATCGCCTCCGCCCGGCGCCGGGCCGAAGCGGCGGCGCGCGCCCTTGCAATGGCCGCGCGGTCGCAGGTGCGGCACCGGCGGGATGCGTACGTGTCCCTCGTTCGTCAGTTGGACGCGCTGAGTCCGCTGAAGATCATGGCGCGGGGATATTCGCTGGTGTACGATGAACGGGAACGGACGCTCATTCGCAGCATTGCGCAGGTGCAGCCCGGCGACCGGGTGATGGTCCGCTTGGCGGACGGCAAGCTGGATTGCCAGGTTTGGGGCCTGGCGGGGGAGGAGGAGAGCGATGGCTAAGGAAGAAACGGCCGCTTCGCGGGAAGCGGAGGAACTGACGTTCGAGCAGGCGATGGAGCGGCTGGAGGCGATCGTCAACCGGCTGGAGGGCGGCGACGTGCCGCTGGAAACGGCCATCGAGCTGTATCAGGAAGGAATGGCGTTGTCCCGTTTGTGCGGGCGGAAGCTGGAGGAAGTGGAACGCCGCATCGAGATGCTGGTGGAGGACGAGCACGGCTTGCAGCGCAAGCCGTTTCAACCCGAACCGAACGGGGACGACGGAAAGGGCAAAGGAGATTCGGCGTGACGGAAGCGCATGAACATGACATTGAAACGTATATGAATCGACAGCGCGAACGCGTGGAAGCGGCGATCACCGCTGCCATCCCCGCCGATTGGGCGATGCCGGCCAGGCTTCGCGAGGCGGTGACGTATTCGCTCCAGGCCGGAGGCAAACGGCTCCGTCCGATCTTGTGCCTGGCCGCCGCGGAGAGCGTTCGCGGCGATGCGGCCGCGGCGGAGCGGGCGATCCCGTTTGCCGTGGCCGTTGAGCTTATCCATACTTACTCGCTCATCCATGACGATTTGCCGGCCATGGACAACGATGATTTCCGGCGCGGCCGGCCGACCAGCCACAAGGTGTTCGGCGAGGCGATGGCCATTCTGGCCGGGGACGGGCTGCTTACCCATGCATTTTATGTCGCCGCGCAGGCGGTCAAGGCCGGGGTGCCGGCGGAGCGCACGCTGCGGGTGATCGAGGAGATGGCGCGTCTGGCCGGGTTGCCGGGCATGGTCGCCGGACAGGCGGCGGACATGCTCGGCCAGCGGGGCGCCACCGGCCTGGACGAGCTGGAGCGCATGCACGCTCGCAAGACCGGCGACCTCATCGTCTGCGCGCTGCGCGCCGGGGGTCATGCGGCGGAGGCGGACGAGGCCGGACTCGCCGCGCTGGAACGGTACGGCCGCAACCTGGGACTGGCTTACCAGATCCGGGACGACATTCTCGACCTGACGGGAGACGAGCGGAAACTGGGCAAGCCCGTGGGGAGCGACGCCCGCCAGGAAAAGGTTACGTATCCGTACCTTATCGGGCTGGAGGAAAGCTCCAAGCGGCTGCTCGAGCTGACGAGGGAAGCCAAGGAAGCGGTGCGCGGCGCAGGCCTTGCGCGGCCGGAACGGCTGATCGCCATCGCCGACGTCCTCGTGTTCCGGGATCGTTGAGGGAGGCGCCGTCCTTTTTGGGATAGGAGCGGATTGTGCTATAATACGCGTATGAGTCCTTACGGGGAAAGCGGGGAACGCCCATTGCTGCTTGAACGCATCGACAGTCCTGCCGATCTGAAGAAGCTGCAGGTCGGTGAACTGCCGCAACTGGCCGAGGAAATTCGCACCTTTCTGATCCGGGAACTGTCCAGGTCCGGCGGCCATCTGGCCTCCAACCTGGGGGTCGTGGAGCTGACGCTGGCGCTTCACTATTTGTACGACAGCCCGAAGGACAAACTGATTTTTGACGTCGGTCACCAGGCGTATGTGCACAAGATCCTGACCGGACGAAAGCATCTGTTCCCCACGTTGCGGCAAAAGGGCGGCCTGTGCGGGTTCGTCAAGCGGCGCGAAAGCGAGCACGACGTCTGGGAAGCGGGACACAGCAGCACATCGCTGTCCGCCGCCATGGGCATGGCGATTGCGCGCGACCTCAAGGGAGAAAACTACAAGATCATCGCAGTGATCGGCGACGGCGCGCTGACGGGCGGCATGGCGCTGGAAGCGTTGAACCATATCGGCCACGAGAAACGGAACCTGATCGTCGTGCTGAACGACAACGAGATGTCCATCGCGAAAAACGTGGGGGCCCTTCACAACTACCTCGGCCGCATCCGGTCGGACCGGCATTATCGCAAGGCAAAAGACGAGATCGAACTGCTCCTCAAAAAAATCCCGGCCATTGGCGGCACGCTGGCCCGCACCGCCGAACGACTGAAGGACAGCCTGAAATACCTGATCGTTCCGGGCATGCTGTTTGAGGAGTTCGGTCTGACGTACTTCGGCCCCGTGGACGGTCACGACATTCCGCAACTGCTGGAGACGTTCCGCCAGGCGGAGAAGGTGACCGGCCCGGTGCTCATCCATGTGGTCACCATCAAGGGCAAGGGGTACTCGCCCGCGGAGGCCGACTCCCACAAGTGGCACGGCATCACGCCGTACAAAATCGAGTCCGGTCAGGTGCTGAAACCGGTCGGCCCGCCGATGTACACCGAAGTGTTCGGAAAGACGCTTATCGAGCTGGCCGAAAAGGATGAGCGGATCGTCGCCATCACCCCGGCCATGCCGGGAGGATCGGGCCTGCTCGGATTTGGCGAACGGTTTCCCCACCGCTTGTTCGACGTCGGCATCGCCGAGCAGCACGCGGCCACTTTGGCCGCCGCTCTGGCGCTCGCGGGGATGAAACCGGTGTTCGCCGTATACTCGACCTTCCTGCAACGGGCGTACGACCAGGTCGTGCACGACATTTGCCGCATGAACCTGAACGTAATGTTCGCCATTGACCGGGCGGGTTTCGTCGGCGCGGACGGCGAAACGCACCAGGGGGTCTTTGACATCGCTTTCCTGCGGCACATCCCGAACATGGTGCTGATGATGCCCAAGGACGAAAACGAACTACGCCGCATGATGGTGACGGCGCTCCGGTACGATGACGGGCCGATCGCGTTCCGTTACCCGCGCGTGCAGGGGCTTGGCGTCCCCTGGGAGCCCGATCCGCAACCGATTCCGATCGGCTCCTGGGAAACGGTGCAGGAGGGCCATCACGCCGCCATTCTTGCCATCGGCCCGATGGTGCAGGTGGCGCGGCAAGCGGCCGATCTTCTCCGCCGCGAAGGGTTGCAGGTGCGGGTGGTGAACGCCCGCTTCGTCAAGCCGATGGACGAGCAAATGCTTGACCGTCTCGCCAAGGAGGACCTGCCGCTCCTGGTGCTGGAGGAAGGCGCGGTGCATGGCGGTTTGGGCAGCGCCGTGCTCGAATATTATGCGCTGACGGGGCAACATCATGTTCAGGTGCAGTTGATGGGCGTGCCGGACCGCTTTATCGAACACGCCACCATCGCCGAACAGCGGGCCGAAGTCGGACTGACCGCGGACAACGTGGCCGTTCGGCTCCAGTCCTTGCTCGTGCGCCGGCGGCACATGGCGAAGTGAAGGACATGGCATCCGACAAGGAACGATTGGACACGCTGCTCGTGGAGCGCGGGCTGTTCCCGAGCCGTGAAAAAGCGAAAGCGGCCATTATGGCCGGGCTGGTCTGGATCGGTCAGGAACGGGTGGACAAGGCCGGCATGAAGGTGCCGCGCGACGCCGCCGTGACGGTGAAGGGGGCGCCGCATCCGTACGTGAGCCGGGGCGGTCTGAAGCTGGAAAAGGCGATCCGAACGTTCGCCATCGCGATGGATGGCCGCATTGTCATCGACATCGGCGCTTCCACCGGCGGGTTCACCGATTGCGCGCTGCGCCACGGCGCCGCCATGGTGTACGCCATCGACGTCGGCTACAATCAGCTTGACTGGTCGCTTCGACAGGACAAGCGGGTACGGGTGATGGAGCGCACCAATTTCCGGCTGATGACGCCGGACCGGTTGGACGGACCGCCTCCCGACATGGCGGTCATCGACGTGTCGTTTATTTCCCTGCGTCTGATCCTGCCGGTGCTGGCGAACATTTTGCAGCCGGGCGGGGAAACGGTGGCGCTTGTCAAGCCGCAGTTTGAGGCGGGCCGGGAACAGGTGGGCAAATCCGGCGTCGTGCGCGACCCCGCGGTCCACCGGCAGGTGCTGGCGACGGTGCTGGCGTCCGCGCACTCGCTCGGTTTTCGGCTGCAAGGACTGACGTGGTCTCCCATCACCGGCGGCGAAGGGAACATCGAATTTCTGGCCTATTGGCGGTTCGAACCTTCCGAAAGCGGTGAGGGGGAGCACGCCGGAGCGGAGGATGGGCGGACATGGGAGGAGACCATCCGCTCCGTCGTGGCGGAGGCCCACGCCCATTTTGCAAACAATGCATAGGTACGGCGGCGCCGTTTTGGCGGCGTCGCGTTCACGCCGGTCCGGCGCCTTCGCCCGGCGCCGGCGGCATGGTCGAAGCACGGCCCGTTGGCACCACGCGCCGCTGCTTCTTTTTTTCACCGGATACAGGAAAAACACCCGTGCGCCTCGAAATGGAAAAGAAAAGAGAGCGGGTTCGCCCGTGTTCGGCGGTCGGGCGTTCCGGAGGAGGGTGCGCGGTGGAACGCATCGGGGATTGGCTGCTGATCGTGTTGATGGCTTGCCTGGCCCTGTGGTGGTCGTTGCGCCGTTTTCGCCGCTGGCTGCACGAACCGCCCGGGATTCGGCTGCGCCGGTTGGTGGGCCGCGGCATCGTCGATGAGGACGAGGAGCCCGTTCGCCAGTTGCGGGAAGCCGGATACAACGTGCTCGGCGGCAAACACCGCATTCCGTTCGGCGTTTCGGTGGACGGTGCGCCCGCCCAGCCTACACGTTTGTATATTGATTATGTGGCCGAAAAGGACAACAAATTTTACGTGGTCAAATTGGAGCGCGCCAAACGGCCGCTGGAATGGACGCCGAGCGGACTGAGGGAACGGCTGCTTCCCTACGCGCTGCTGTTCCCCGATTGCGAAGGCATACTGGTGGTCGATCCGCCGGCGCGGCGCATCCGGACGGTTCGATTCACCGCGGAGGAGGAAGACGAATGAAGGGGCTCAGGCAGCGGAAAATCCGCGAACTGATCCGCGCCCGGGAGATCGGCACCCAGGAAGAACTGGTGGCGGCCTTGCGCGAGGAAGGAATGCGGGTGACGCAGGCCACCGTGTCCCGGGACATCAAGGAGATGCAGTTGGTCAAGGTGCCGCTGGGAGACGGCCGTTACAAATATTCGTTGCCGCAGGAGCAGCGCTTCAATCCGGCGCAGAAGCTGAAGCGGGCGCTGCTGGATCATTTCGTTTCCGCGGAGGCGGCGGAAAACCTCGTCGTGGTCAAATGTTTGCCGGGCACCGCCAACACCATCGCCTCGCTGATTGACGGCATGAACTGGCCGGAGCTTGCCGGATCCATCAGCGGCGACGATACGATCCTGCTGGTCTGCCGTTCCCGGGAGAAGGCGACGGAAATGGCCGCCCGCATCCGGGACATGATGGTCTGACGAATGGGCTCCGGATGCGGAACAGGGCGGGTGGATGCGCCAGGCGGATGCATGCAGGCGGTTTAGGATGGGATGTCCATGGGAGGAGCGACGTGACGGATGCTGCGGGAAATGACGATCCGGAATTTGGCGGTCATCGAGAAGGTGACGGTGACGTTCGGACCCGGGTTCCATGTGCTCACCGGGGAAACCGGCGCCGGGAAGTCCATGATCGTGGACGCGCTGGCGCTGCTGGCGGGAGGACGCGGCTCGGCGGACATGATCCGGCACGGTTGCGACAAGGCGGATCTGGAGGCCGTGTTCGATTTGCCCGAAGAACATCCCGTCTGGGATACCCTTGAGCGTCTCGGCATCGAGGCCGAGCGAAGCGAATCGCTCTTGGTGCGCCGCGAACTGACGCGCCAGGGCAAATCGTCCGTCCGCATCAACGGCCAGGCGGCGACGCTGTCCATGCTCCGCGAAGTGGGCGAATGCCTGGTCAACATCCACGGCCAGCACGAGCATCAGTCCCTGCTCCGCACCGACCGCCACCTGGAATGGCTGGACCAGTTTGCCGGTTCCGAACTGGGCGAACTGAAGGAGACGTATGAACGACTTTGGCGCGAGTACGGGCGGGTGGCCGAAGAGCGTCGCAATCTGGAGTCGGCATCCCGCCAGCACATGCAGATGCTCGATCTGTACCGGTTCCAACTGGAGGAAATCGACCAGGCCCGTCTGAAAGCGGGGGAGGACGAATCCCTTGACGACGAACGGCGCAAACTAATGCACGCCGAAAAGTTGGCGGAAACGGTCGCGGAAGCCCATGACCTGCTGTACGGTGCCAAAGGTCTGGGGGCGCTGTCGCGGGCTGTGGCGCTTCTGGAAGAGGTGGCGAAGATCGATCCCGCCGCCTTCCGGCCGCTGGTGGAGCAACTGCAGTCGGCCTATTACGCCGCCGAGGACGTCGCGTTTCAGTTGCGCGATTACCGGGACAACCTGGAATTCGATCCGGAACGGTTGGCGCAAATCGAGCGGAGGCTGGATGTGCTGCACGGGCTGAAGCGGAAATACGGGGATACCGTGGCCGACATTTTGGCGTACCGGGATCGCATTGCCGCGGAAGTCGACAAGCTGGAAAACCGCGATGAACGGCTGAAGGAATGGCAGGAACGGGAAGAGGCGCTCGCCAGGGAGCTGGCCGGACTGGCGGAACGCATGTCGCAGCTTCGGCGGGCCGCGGCAGGCCGCATGGCCGAGTCGGTGGAACGGGAACTGCGCGACCTTCACATGGATCGCGCCGTGTTCGAGGTGCACATGGAGCGCACGGCGCTGTCGGCCACCGGCATTGACGCGGTTGAATTTCTGCTGTCCACCAACCCCGGCGAACCCCCGAAGCCGCTGGCCAGAATCGCCTCCGGCGGGGAAATGTCGCGCGTCATGCTGGCGCTGAAGGCGATTTTCTCCCGCCTCGACCGCATTCCGGTGCTCATCTTCGACGAAGTGGACACCGGCGTGAGCGGCAGAGCGGCGCAAGCGGTCGCCGACAAGCTGGCGCGTCTGGCCGCTCATTGCCAAGTGTTTGCGATCACCCATTTGCCGCAGGTGGCCTGCATGGCCGACCGGCAGTACGCGATCCATAAGGATGTGCGGGAAGACGGCCGCACGGTGACCACGGTCCGCCTGCTGGACGACGGCGAACGCGTGGAGGAACTGGCACGGATGCTGGGCGGCGTGGAAGTGACGGAAAAGACCCGGCATCACGCACAGGAAATGCTGGTGCTGGCACACCGCCAAAAAAACGCGTAACGGCGCGGAAAACGGTCGTTCCGAGGAAGCTTTTCGGGAACATAAAAGATGTTGCCCACGGTTAACTTATAGGTACGTTGCCGGGGTTGCGAAGCCCGGACCATCCTGTAAGGGAGCGTGAGCGCCTTGAACCAGCCGACTTCCTCGAATCGCCGCCGCGCCGGTTTTTTGTTCGTTCTTATTCTGTGTCTGCTGGCCGTATCGGCCCCATTCCGCAACTACGCCTCATTTCCCCACGAACTGCGCCTGTTCCAGGGACGACCCGTTTCGTTGCATTACACCATGCCGGTCCACGCTTCGGGCAGCGTCGATCCGCAGGTGGCCAGCGTCAACGGCAACGCCGGCACCGGTTTTCCCGTCGATCTCAGCCGTCCCCTTTCCATCCATCCGAAACATAGCGGCACAACCGAACTGAAGCTGCGCCTCTTCGGCAAAATTCCGTTCAAAACGGTGAAACTGCAAGTCGTGCCCGATTTGCGCGTCATTCCCGGCGGACAAACGATCGGCGTGCGGGTGAAAGCCGCCGGCATTATGGTCGTCGGCCATCATTGGGTCCGCACGGGCAAGGAGACGAAAGTGTCTCCCGGCGAGGAGGCGCGGCTGAAGCTGGGCGATCTGATCGTCTCGTTCGACGGCAAGCCGGTGACCGACGTCCACAAGGTTGCAAAACTGGCGCAGGAAGCCGGCGAACAGAACCGGGCCATCGAATTGGTGGTGCGGCGCGGCAAGGAACAGTTTCGCACCCGGATCAAGCCCGCCTATGACATCGTCGATAAAGCATGGCGGCTCGGTTTGTACATTCGTGACTCCGCGGCGGGCGTCGGCACGTTGACCTTTTATGCGCCGGATCACGGCGTGTACGGCGCGCTCGGCCATGTCATCACGGACCTTGACACCCATACGCCCATCGTTGTCGGCAGCGGCGAAATCGTCCAAACCAGCGTAACGTCCATATCCAAAAGCCAAAGCGGCGAACCGGGCGAAAAACGGGCTTATTTTCTGGATGAAGGCAAGACGCTGGGCAACGTGGAACGGAACACCGCCTTCGGCATCTTCGGCAAAATGGACCGGTTGCCCGACCACGCGCTGCATGTCAAACCCGTTCCCGTCGCGTTCGCCGAAGAGGTGAAAAAGGGACCGGCCGAACTGCTCACCGTCCTCGGCGGCCAAAAGGTGGAGCGGTTCGATATCGAGATCGTGCATGTGGCCCGACAGACGACTCCCGCCACTAAGGGATTGGTGATCAAGGTGACCGACCCCCGGTTGCTCAAGCGTACCGGCGGCATCGTGCAGGGCATGAGCGGCAGTCCGATTTTGCAGGACGGGAAACTCGTCGGCGCCGTCACCCACGTGTTCGTCAACGATCCGACTTCCGGATACGGCTGTTTCATCGAATGGATGCTGCAGGATGCCGGCATCATGCTGAAGCCGGGCGAAACATGGTCCCGGGCGGCGTGATGCCGTTCTTTTTTCGCCACCGTCCCTTGACGTTTGTCGGCCGGGGAGGGAAAAAGGGGAAACCAAATGTCGAAAAAGTACGAAGCGGCTCGCGTTTTGACATTAAAAAATTATTATATTCGAACTCCAAAAAAAAATAAAGGATAAGTTTTCCTTTCGGGAGGAATTCCGGCTTCAATGTCGAACAAGCATTATACAGAGAAAGCCGATGCTTGACTTCAAACAATTGAGTCAAAGAAAGGGAGGAACCAGACCTTGCAACGGATTGGCGTTTTTCTTGCGGATGACAACCGAGAATTTACCGGCTTGCTGTCCGAATACATTGAAGAGCAGGAAGACATGGAAGTCGTCGGCGTCGCGTACAACGGGGAGGAAGTTGTGCGCAAGCTGGAGGAACTGGATCGTGTGCCTGATGTGATGATTCTGGACATCATCATGCCCCATCTGGACGGCTTGGGCGTGCTGGAGAGGCTGCGCGGCATGGACCTCTCGCCGATGCCGAAGATCATCATGCTGACCGCCTTCGGGCAGGAGAACATTACGCAGCGGGCTGTGCAATTGGGGGCATCTTACTATATTCTGAAGCCGTTTGACCTGGACGTGCTGGCCAACCGCATCCGGCAGCTCGCCGGGAGCGCCTCGGCCGCGCCGGCGGCCGTATCCTCGATCGGAAACGGCGCGCGTTCCAACATCATTCCGATCAGCAACCGGCCCAAAAACCTGGACGCCAACATCACCAGCATCATTCACGAAATCGGCGTCCCCGCGCACATCAAGGGGTATCAATACCTGCGCGAAGCGATCACGATGGTGTACAACAACATCGAAATTTTGGGCGCCATCACCAAAACGTTGTACCCGGCCATCGCCGAGAAGTTCAAAACGACGCCGTCCCGCGTGGAACGCGCCATTCGCCACGCGATCGAAGTGGCCTGGACGCGGGGCAACATCGAGTCGATCAGCCATCTGTTCGGCTACACGGTCAACGTGACCAAGTCGAAGCCGACGAACAGCGAATTCATCGCCATGGTCGCCGACAAACTGCGCATCGAGCACAAGGTGTCGTAAGGCGGACGGGACAAGGATCTCGAGTTTTCTGACGACACCGACCAATATTTTTAAAGGCCATCTGACAGCGACACCTTGTCGGCCCAGGCAAAGGCCAGCACGGCCAGGCTCGTCGCCGCCGGCATCATTCGCGGCACGAACGGCAAGCTGGCGCCGGAGGAGACGCTTACCAAGGCGCAGGCCGCCGTGGTCGTGTTTCGATTGCTGTGGAAATGAGAGCGTGACGACTGCAGCCAAAAAGAAGCAGGGCCTGCGTCCCCCGCAGGCCCGTTTCTCATCATCCCTGGAGAAAACCATTCTCCATGACCAATCTGGAGGAGATTCCATGTCGGTCATCATGGTCGGCGACACGCCGCGGTCAGTGAGACCCCATTGGAACCGGTGCGTCGCCCGACAGCCTGGATTACTTCTCCCGCTGTGCCGCCAGCAGCTCCCGATAGGCGGCGACACCGGCCAACTGCTCCAGGCTTGTGCCGCCGCCGGCCAGACGGCCGTCCTCGACGGCCAAAATCAGATCCGCATTCTCGATCGTCGACAGCCGGTGGGCGATCATGATGGTCGTTTTGCCTTGCCGGCGGGCGTCCAATTGCCGCATCAGTTGCCGTTCCGTCTCCAGGTCGAGCGCCGACGTGGCCTCGTCCAGCACCAGAATTTCCGGATCCCCGATGATGGCCCGGGCGATGGCGATCCGCTGCCTTTGCCCGCCCGAAAGCTGAATGCCCCGTTCACCGATCACGGTGTCATACCCATCCGGCAGGCTGCAAACAAACTCGTGAATCTGCGCGATTTTGCACGCTTCAATCATGTCTTCCTCTGTCAGTCCGGGGCGGCCGAGCAGGATGTTCGTCCGGATCGTGTCCGGCAAGAGATAGGGGTCCTGGAACACCACCGCCGTCCGGCTGCTCCAGTCCTCCCGCGAAATGTCCCGGAGCGGCCTTCCGTTCACCAGAATCTCCCCGGCCTCGGGTTCGTAAAGCCGCGCCAACAACTGGGCGATCGTCGATTTGCCGCCGCCGCTTTTGCCGATGATGGCGATTTTGCGGCCGGCCGGCAGCTCTGCGGAAAACCCGCGGAGAACCGGCGGCAGGTCCGGCTCGTAGCGGAAGGTGACCCGATCGAAGCGGATCGACGTCACCGGTTCCGTCAGCCGGTCGTCCGCTTCCGGGTCTTTTTCCATGTCGACAACGGACTGCATCCGGTCGTGGTGGGCGAGATTGCCCGCCACCATCGTCATCGCCTGGAAAAAGCGGAAGAACGAATCGGACATGAGGGTCGCAAACTGGAAGACGACAACGAACGTGCCGACCGACATCGTCCCCTGCATGAGCTGATGGCCGCCGTAAGCCAGCACGACGACGCCGACGCCCCACTTCAGGGGATCGCTCCAGCGCAGTTGCCGGTTTTCCAACTTTCCGTGGCTGACGGCTTTACGGAAAAACCGGTTGAATGTCTCGTCGAACCGCTTTTCTTCCCATTTCAGGCGATGGTAAGCGATGATTTCGCGCGTCGCCGCGACGCCTTCCTCGATTTGCACGAGCAGCTCGGAGCGCCGTTTCGATACTTCCTGGTTGGACTCCCGCAATCTGGACATGAAAAACCAGGTGACGGCCAGATACAGGAGGCAGAGGACGACCACCAGAAGCAGCAGCATCGGACTGGCCCAGGCCAGGATGCCGATCAGCACCACCGAATTGAAAAACTCCTGAAAGGCGCGAGGCAACTGCCAGCCGACGAAACTGGACCCGAAGAAGAGGTCGCTGGTCATGATGTGGACCAGTTTGCCGTAACGCTCAAGGGCGAAGGAGCCGACTTTCGTCCGTTCCAGGGAACGCAGCATCCGGTCGAGCAGGACGCCGCCGACTTTGAACTCGCCGGTGACCAGATACCGGCTCGTCATCGTGAACATGAGCGCATGGACCGTTCCGATGACCGCGAAGACGGCGACGACGGACGGAATCACATCATACTTGCCGGCATAAAACACGTCGTAGATCAAAATCTTCTGCACAAAAATGAGGGCATAATTCGAGAGGGACTCCACCAGCAAAAAGAGCAAGGCCGCAAAATAGGTTCTCCGCGTTTCCCAGATCAGGCGGACAAAGTATTGGATCTCGGTTCTCGGTCATGCGCTTTCCTCTCCCCGCTCAAGCTCATAGAGCAGCCCGCGGCGGGCGATCAGCTCGTCGTAGGGACCGATTTCGGCGATCTGCCCGTCTTTGACGAACACGATGCGGTCGAAATGTTTGACGGTCGACAGCCGGTGGGCGATGGCAATGACCGTCCGGCTCGCCAGGACGTTGTCCAGCGCGCGCTGCACTTCCCGTTCGCTGACGTTGTCGAGGGCGCTCGTGGCTTCGTCGAGCAGGACGACGGCCGGTTGCTTGATGATCATGCGGGCGATCGCGATGCGCTGGCGCTGCCCGCCGGACAGCTTGATGCCCCGTTCGCCGACAACCGTGTCATAGCCGTCCGGCAACGCCATGATGAACTCGTGTGCAAACGCCGCCTTTGCCGCCTCGATGATTTCTTCGTCGGTGGCGTCGGGCTTGCCGAACCGGATGTTTTCCTTGACGGACGAACCGAACAGGTAGGTTTCCTGAAAGACGTACCCGATGGCATTGCGCAGGTCGGCCAGCGCCAGGTGGCGGATCGGGACGCCGTCCAGGCGAATCTCGCCTTCATCCGGATCGTAGAAGCGCCCGATCAGCTTCATCAGGGTCGTTTTGCCGCCGCCGCTGAAGCCGACGAAGGCCACTTTCTCCCCCGGCCGTATGTCCAGGGAAAAATGCCGGATGACGTTGAGCCGGTCTTGGTAGCTGAAACTGACGTTGTCGAACGTGATCCGCCCTTCCACTTTTTCCAGCCGGACGGGATGTTCCGGTTCCCGGATGCGGATCTCCTGATGCATGAACCGGTAGAGCGGTTCCGTCTGGTGGACGATGAGCCGCTGCTCCGTGAACAGGGTCACCAGCATGGTCAGGCGGAACATGGCGTTCAGATAGAGCAGCATGAAGGCCACGAAGCCGCCGACGGTCATCATTTCGCGGCGGATGAGATAGACGCCGATCAGGATCAGCGCGACCGCGCCCATATAATAGGTAAACCGACGGAAACTTCCCCTGGCAAAGCCGTATGTGGCGCTGGATCGGTATACGTCGGCCCAATGGTTGTGTGCGTCCCTGACCAGCCGGTGAAACCAGGCCTGCGCGCCGAACGCCCGGAATTCCCGGAATCCGGAAACGGCTTCGAACACTTTTTGGTTGAAGGCGACCCGCCCCTGGCCGGACAGCCTGCCGAAATGGGCGGACTTTCGTTCAAAATAGGGGCCGAACAAATAGTAGGTCACGAAAGAAGGGACAATGACCAGGCTCATCCACCCGCTGATGCCGGCCATGATGCCGACGGAAATGGCGACGAAAAAGAAATGCTCCAGAATGCCGGGCAGGTAATTGCGGTAAATTTTGCTGACGTTCGCCACTTCCGTGTTGAACATGGCCAGCGTTTCGCCGGCGGGTTGCCGTTCATAATGCTCGAATCCGAGTTTGCGCAAATGCAGAAAGAGGGTTTTGAGGATGTCCCGCGACGCCAGTTCGCCGATGGTCAATTGGAGAATGTTCCGTACGTTTTTGGCCGCGAGCATGGTCACGTGGATCAGGATCAGGGCGGCGAGCAGCATCCAGAACAGTCTGACATCTTTCCGGGGGAAGACGTAGTCGATCATGTACTGGATCACTTTCGGCGCAAGCGTTTCGCCGGTGACCGAGAACAGGCTGAAGATCATCAGAAGGACAATTTTCCCTTTATACGGTTTTAAAAACGACAACGCCCAAAGGTAAGATTTTCTGGACAGCCTCATGGCCCATCATGGATCGCGCTCATGTTCCCGCTCCCTGGTAATGGTTGGTGTCATTGAACCGCAACTCTTTTTTAATCACGAAGTATAGCACAAGAAAAGATTGGTTGTATATATTTTCAATGCGTGCCTTTTTGATCAAGGATCCCGCGTCCACGTCTTGCCGCCGTCGAAGAAGTGGTAGCAGACGCGTCGTTCATTTTTCCGAACAGGCCGTTTTCTTCACCGTGTTTCGGAGCGTCGCCTCGGGAGATGGTCAGTTTTCCGTCCTTCTCGCGGATCGTCTTACCAAGGCGCAGGCCGCCGTGGTCGTGTTTCGCGCGATCCGGCACGCGATCGAGGTCACCTGGAGACGGGGCAACATCGAATCGATCTCGCATCTCTTCGGCTACACGGTCAACATGAGCAAGTCGAAGCCGACGA
>ERZ795043.73-NODE-73-length-138260-cov-134.481589_pt1 | contig 138260 bp, 142 predicted proteins | sample MGYA00375127_ERZ795043 | MGnify/ENA primary metagenome ERZ795043 (study PRJEB30172, sample SAMN05518447) | compost metagenome | isolation source: Feedstock adapted compost from Newby Island compost facility, Milpitas, CA | place: USA:Newby Island compost... | reverse complement strand
AAAGGGTTGATTTTGGTGCGAAGCACGACCGGCCGGGGGTTTTTCCGGTATTCGCCCGGGGTCAGGCCATAGGCGTTTTTGAACGCCCGGGTGAAGGCTTCGTGGGAAAGAGGGCGCACCACAGTCCGAAAGCAGCAAAGACGAGGGCGAACAGGAAGGCGGCACGGAAACCGGACACCCACGATTCGGCGGCGGCTATCGTCATGCCGGACGCATCCCGCAGGGCGTGGCCCGAAAACGCATCCGCCACCGTGGTGAGCGCCGCCAGTCCGACGGCGGTGCCGATGTGCGGCGTCGCGTTCCACAGGCCGGCCGCCAACCCCTGCTGCGCCGGATCCACGCCGTCTGTCGCCGCGACGGCTCCCGCCACGATGACGCAGGCGACCCCGATGCCGATGAAAATGAGGCCGAAAAGCACGTGCCAGTAGCTGCCTTCCGCCGAGAGGCCGGCCAGCGTCAGCATGCCGGACCCAAAGCCGGCCATGCCGAGCGCAAGCACCGCCTTCGTTCCGATTCGGGAAACGATGCGGCCGACGAAGAGGGAAACGGCAATCACCGCAATTTCCTGCGGCAGGAAGGCGGCGCCCGTCTCCAGCGGACCCAGGCCGAGCACGTTTTGCAAATAGAGCGTCATCAGGAACAACATCGGCCCCATCATGGCGCCGAAGGCGCCGGCCGTCCCCAGCGCGCCGGCCAGGCGCCGGTTCCGGAAAATGGAGAGGGGAATCAGGGGATGGCGAATGCGGGATTCGATGAAAACGAATGCCGCGAGCAACAGAAGCGCCAGCAGGATTCCCCAGGTTCCGGCGGAAAACAGTCCGGCCGTTTCAACCGCCGAACCGGCATACAGCATAAACGTCAGTCCCGCGGTCGCCGTGAAAGCGCCGGGGATGTCGACGGACTGGCGGAACCGGCGGCTTTCCCGGACGAACGCGAGCGTCATGATGATCACCGCCGCGCCGACGGGAACGTTGACGAAGAACACCCAGCGCCAGCCGAACTGGCCGGTCAGCACGCCGCCAAGCACAAGGCCGGCGATGAAGCCGCATGAGGAAACGGCACCGAGAATGGCCATCGCCCGGTTGCGCGTTTCACCCTCGGGACTGCTTGCGGCGACCAGCGACAGGACGGCCGGGGCCGTGAACGCGGCACCGAGCCCCTGCAGCGCCCGGGCCGCGATCAGGAGGCCGCGGGCCGGACGGCGAAGAGCGGGAACGATCCCGCTGACGGGGAAACGGCGGCGCCTCGTGTTCCGGGCATGGAAAACGAAAAAGGAGATTTTCGGACATGGACTGTCCGGGATGCCGGATCGCCAACGGGCCCGGGTCATTTCCCGGGCAAGCGCAGGAATCGACGGAAGCGTGGGTGTCCGCGATCGAAATCCGTCAACTCGTTTCCAACAAGGTCGGCCAATTGCTGGACGTCCGTGCGGAATCCGTCGCGCCGACCGAACAGGCGTCCAGCAACGCCGTTTTCAAATTGCGGAGGAATACCTGCATGACGTGTCCGAGTCGCTGATCGCCAATGGCGCGTTTGAAGCATCCCGCCTGCGGGACGCCACCGGCACGCTCCTGGAACGTCTCAAGGCGTGCGGACCTCTTCCCGCCGTTCTGAACCACGGGGATCTTTCGACGAAAAATGCCCTCGTGACGAAGGGGGCCGTCTTGCCCTGATCGACTGGGACGGCGCGATGGCGCTGAATGCATGGATGGATCTTGCCCGGCTGACGTACTGGATGAAGTTCGCCTATGAACCGGGCGAACTCGCGGCATTCAGAGACCGCTTCCTGGATTGCTACGCGGCGGAAACGGAGCTGGGTCGGCGCGCGGGAAGCGATAAGGCAGCATCGGCCGCCGGGAGAAAATCTCCCGTTTTGACTTCACGGAGCAAATGAACTAAAGTAAAAATTGAACTTTACTTTCTTTTTGTGATAGGAGGAAACCGGAATTGGCCAAAGTCGCGTTTCTTCTGGCAAACAACTTTGAAGATTCGGAAATGAAAAACCCGTACGAAGCCGTCAAAAACGCCGGCCATGAAGCCGTCATCATCGGCCTGGAAAAAGGCGCGGAATACAGCGGCAAAAAGGGAACCGTTTCCTACCGGGCCGATCTCGGCGCTTCCGAGGCCAAGGCGGACGAGTTCGACGCCGTCGTCATTCCCGGCGGCAGCGCGCCGGAAGCGCTGCGCGTCAACGACGACATCGTCCGGTTCGTCAAAGACATGGACCGGCAGGGCAAACTGATCGCCGGCATCTGCCACGGGCCGCAGGTGATGATCAGCGCCGACGTCCTGAAGGGCAAGGCGGCCACCTGCTACATCGGCATCCGCGACGACGTCAAACTGGCCGGGGCGGATTACCGTGACGAAGAAGTCGTGGTGAGCGGCAACATCGTCACGTCCCGCACGCCGAAAGACGAGCCCGCGTTCATCCGGGAAATTTTGGCCAGACTGAACTGATCCGCACGACGGAAAGCGGCAACGGGCGAAAGGGAACCCGCGGCAACGGCGGGTTCTTTTAATTGTTTAAGATAATAAAGTATAAACGGAATTAAAATTTAATCCTAAAATCTAACTCGGAAAGTTTTCGTCACCGGGGCCAACCTGCTGAATGACAACCCGGCTGAAGGGAGGACGCACGAAAGAAGCTTCGCCCCGAGCGGAGAATGCGGATTCGCTGGCGCCTTCTCCGCGCCGCAATGCGCACGGTCGGAAGGCCGGAACGTCATGGGCCGGAAAGAGCCTGCCACTTGGTTTTTCTCTTGCATGGCGCACGATTCATGCGGCCATCCCGCGTCGGAAACGTGCCGGTGCGGAAAGCCTCGTCATCGGCAAACCGCAAACGTCCCGAACGCAAACTTGCCGAAATCGAACATCCGAATCAACGGCATCGGGGGAAGGACGGCGAATGCCTGCGCGGCAACGGGATTTGAGTCCGGACAGTCAATCGCCGTTTCCCAAATCAGTTTACATAATATATATTATCGGACGTAAAAAATCGCGATGGAAAGCGCCATCAGAAATGCCAATATTCGGGCTTTATCCTTTATTTGTCGTGCTGCTTATGATTTCCATATGCATATGTTTCAAAGATCTTCAAATTTTCTCTGTTTTGAATTTGAGTTGTTTTGAATTTGAGTCGTTTGGTCGCCAGTCGCGACCGGACATTTTATGATAATCCTTTTATTTCTTTAATAATATAATGATCGATGCCGCTCCTGCATGCGGCTGATCATTCATCGTTCCTCCGACACCTCGATGCCGATCACGAAACTGGCGCTTCCTTCGTCCCAGGATGCCTGGATGTCATAGACGTAAATGCCGGGTTCCTTCGGTGCGATCAATCGGTCGTTGTCCAAATTAACATTTTTTGGTTGTTTGTCGTCCGGCCACAAATTGGCCCGCACGGATCCGGCAACGGGTTTCTTTTTGAATTTGATCGACAGGACCGCTCCGGGAGACACTTTTGCGGGGGCGGCGCCATGAAATTCGATGATGTCAGGGGGCGGCGCCATGTCCACGCATTGGCCGCCGAACGGGCCTTTCCAGCAATACGAACCCTGGAAAACGGCCACGGACTTCCCGTCAACCGTAATGGACGGCCGCGACGGCTTGCCTGCGGAGAGCCCTTTGCCGGCGAAAACGAACGCAACGCTTGAAACGAGCGCTATGGCAAGCAAGGCGATCATCTTTTTCAAGCAGATTCCCTCCCCTACCGCTCGGCGCGAACGGTGCCCCGGAAAGAATGAACGCGCCGCAACTTTGTCTTTTGGACGCCCCATGCCAAAGAAATGTTGCTTTTCGTTTCAACAAAAAACGAGCCTCCGTCAAGAGGCTCTTTTTTCGCTGCATGGATGTTCGGCAAATCTTATTGCCCGATTTGAAGTGCGGTGAAGGTGACCGGACCGATCAGGAACGCATCCCCCGCACCTTCCACTCTTCTGACGTAGAGGAAATAACGGACTTCGCCGGTACGCGGCACGTCGATGTGCGTAAACGTTGCGGCCGAGCGGGGCAGTGCGAGCCCGGGATTGTCGATGGCATCTTCCACCGAAAAGATGAGGTCTGCATTGCCCGGCCCCGGATAATCCCGGAAAATCTCGAACACGACCCGTGTCGGCACGCCGGCCGGCGCCTGCCAGCCGACGACGCCCTGCAACAGCACCAGATTGCCGGCTCTCCGGATATGCAGGGCGTGGGTGCCGTTCAGGCTGGCAACCAGATGCCGTTCGGTAGTCGATTCCGGGGGAATGGGCACGGCAATTTGCTGGAACTCGTTTCTCGGCGTCAGCACGCGATACCGGACTTCCACAACCGCCATGTTCCTTTCACCTTCCCTTTTTGGAGGTTCCAACGGGCACCGGACATTCTCCGGCTGCCCGCTCTACTTTAGCAACGTATGAACGATGAAAGGCCGGCGGAATCGGACAAGTTGCTCAATTGTTGAAAGATGGTTGTCCATCACGGATCGAATGATGGCAGCCGCGTTGGGCGTCCGGCGGCCGCTGGCCCCCGGTGTGAGCGTCATTCGCCGGATGCGTGCTTCACCGGTTTCTTCCAATATTTCTCATTGCCGGGCAGATCGTCGAACCAGGCGGCGTCCGGCGGACAGTCCAAAATCATGAACTTGCCGTATTCGCCGCTTCGCGACTGGTGGTATTTGAGATAGGCCTTGCCGTTCTCGATGGCGAGAATTTCGATTTTGCCGGAGGAATGGCTCATCGTCAGCCGGACGCGCTTGCCGAGACCGGACGTGCGGGCTTTCGCTTCCTCCACGATCCGGTACACCCGCTCGAGCGGCAGGACGAAGTCGCGGTTGCCCGCCACGGGCCGGTTGACGAAAAAGTAATACGGCGTGATCCCCGCCCACGACAGCTTGTCAAGCAGCTCGCCGAGGACGGCGGGATCGTCGTTGATGCCGCGCAGCACCGGCGTCTGGTTGACGATGATGGCGCCCGCGTCGTGCAGCGCCCGGACCGCCTTCCGCGCTTCTTCGGTGATTTCCCTCGGATGGTCGATATGCGCCATGACATAAATGCGTTTTTCTTCGGTGGAAAATTCCCGGATCAGCTGCAGAAGCTCCGGATCGCCGTAGATCCGCATCGGATTGAACACCGGCATTTTGGTGCCGAGGCGGATGATTTTCACGTGATCGATTTCCCGCAGACGGGTGATGATCTGCCGCAGTTTCGGCGTGGACAAAATGAGGGCGTCGCCGCCGGTGAGCAGCACGTTGTTGATCTCGGGATGCCGGCGGATGTACTCGATGCCCGGCGTCACGTCGGCCGCCGCTTCCTTCACGTCGTTGCGGAACAGCCGCTTGCGGAAACAGTACCGGCAATAAGCGCCGCACACCTCGGAAACGATCAACAGCGCGGTCGTTTTGTACTTGTGCTGGCATCCCGGCGCGACGTAGTTGGCTTCCTCGTCGGAAGCGTCCCAGGAGCCGTATTCCAAAAGCTCCCCTTCGTTCGGGATGACGAGCCGGCGGATCGGGTCATCGGGATCCTCCCAATTGATCAGACCCAGATAGTAGTCGTTGATCCGGAACACGAATTTCTCCGTGATCTTTTTCAGCTTTTTCCGCTCGTCCTCGGGAATCATCGTCAGCTTGTCGATGTCGGTAATGTAGCGAACCTTTTCCAACCTGCCTTTCCCTCCTTCTGAACCGAATGATTGAAATGGGGAAAAAGAAAACCCCTGCGCGGGGGGATCCAGCCGTCCGCAAGCAAGGGTCAGAAAAGTCCGTCAAATGGGAATGGCCGCTGAGAAGGCGATGGCCGTGAAGGAGACGAAAAAAGACCCGCAATGGGTCTTCCAATTGCAAAAGGCAATTCAATTGATGACCCATCTGCTGCTGACGAGGTTAGCTGACGGGCTCGGGAAGATGGCACCCTACGTTTCCGGCGGCCTCGAGGCTTTCCGGCAACGATTCGCCCCAAACATCTGGTTCCCCCGCTTTTCGGCCTCTTGGTGAAGGCCGAAAATTAAGCGCAGTTTTATGTTACCTTAAATGTCCCGGATTGTCAAAACACTTTTTCAATTTTATTGTTTCATTTTTTGGATTTGTGGCTTTTTCGATCTCGCCGATGCCGGGTTCTTGTTCTTTTCCCCGCCGTCCTTTTCCCATTTGACCGATGGCGCCCGGCGGAAACCGCCGGCGATTGTTGCCGGCTCTTCTTCCGGATGTTTTTCCGGATCGTCCGCTCGATGGCCTTTTTCATCAAAATTCCCGCTCTCGTCCAGGACCAGCGGGCCGCTTCCATTCTCCCCCGCTCCCCTTTCGCCCTGCACAGCCGGGGATTCGCATACGCGGTCCGCATCGCCTTCTTCAGGGCGGCGAGATCGGCTTCCGCCCAACGCTGCCCCTGTTCGGCAAACAGATGCCGGAAAGACCGGGACAGGGTGGAACGCCGGTTCAGGGTGGCCAGGGTCCGCTTCAGTCGGTACGGCACGAGAAACGCGTTTCGCCGGTTCAGAAAATCCATCTGGCCGCCCCAGCCGGTGGCGATGACGGGAAGGCCGCTCGCCATGGCTTCCAGAAACGGCAGGCCGACCCCTTCGCCCCTTGTCGGCAGGACGAAGGCGTGGCTTTGCGCGTACAGTCGACGCATCGCCCGGCCGCTGAGCCGCCGCGCGATGATTTCGACCGGCGCCGTGCGCTTCCGGATGCCCAGCTTCTTCTTGTAGGCGGCGATCCGCTTCCGGATGAACGCTTCGGTTTCTTTTGCGGAATAGCCGTTCGTTTTGATGACGAGTTTCACGCGATCGCCGGCGGAAAATGCCTCCCAGAAGGCGCGCAGCAGTTTTTCGGGATTTTTCCGGTGCTGAAAGCCGAAGACGGAAAGGAAGGTAAACGGCATCCGGTTCCCCTTCGCCGGCCATTTCCGCTTCAGCCCGGCATAAAGCCGGGCGTGGACGCCGTGGGGCACGATGAAAACCGGCACGCGCACGCCGCTGTTGCGGAGCGCCCGCAGGTTGTGGCGGGACGGAATGAAGACGGCGTCGGCCGCATTCAGGGGACGGACCCATCGTTGCGGCACCCGGGTCGTTTCCCATACCGTGTTGACAATGACGGTATCGAACCGCAGCCGCTCTTTGGCGACGTCCAATGAATCCGGCGCGTCATGATAGATCAGCACCCGGTGCAGGCGGCGGCCGGTCCCGGGAAGTGACGGTTTGTTGACGGCCACGCGGACGCCGGCGCGGCGCAGCGCCTTGACGTATTCCCGGCTCGCATGGCCGATGCCGGAAGCCAGATGCACCGGGCCTTTCCACACAACCTGATAGGGCGCCGTCATCCGGCGCGTCCCCCCCTTCGCCGGCGTCCGGGCACGGTCCGCCTGCGGTATCCTTTCCGCTCATGAAAAGACAGCGACCGGTACGATCGAGCCAGTCTCCTGAAGGCATCCTTTGAAAGACGGCGCGGGTCGGCCTTCATTCGCCGGTTCAGCGCCGGCAGGCGGATGACGGCGGCGGGATCGTTGCCGTAGACGAAGTTGCCGTACGTTTCGTATTCCGAGAAGGCATAGGGTTTCGTTTTGTCCATGGAGCGCCAGATGGCCTCGTGCCAGCTCGTGCCGTGCCGTTTTTCGATGGCCCGTTTGAGGGCGGCCAGCTTCCGGCGGTTGAACACCATGTAATGGGCGACGAACGACCGGGCGGACGCCCGCTTTCGGCCGAGCAGCCGGCGGTACGTCCGGAAATATTCCGGCCGGCTCCAGCCGCGGCAATAGAAGACGGTTTTCCCTCCGCGCAAAAAAGCATGCGCACGGATGAGCACCGTGTCGGCGTCAAGGACGAGGAAATGATCGGTTTTGCACAGCCTGTCGCCGTTCAGCTTGAGAAGCTGCTGGTACAGCCAGCCCGACAACTCCCAATGCCCCGGCCGGTAGCGGTACCGGTTCTTCGAAAACGGCAGCACGCGGCGTTCATCGGCATACACCGCCTTTTTCCGCCTGCAGAGCGCGATGATCCTTCCGTCCCTGGGGGCCACGACGAAAATGCGGCCAATCGGGTGGCGGACTTGTTTTCTGACAGCGTCGATGGCAAAGGGCAGCGTTCGCAAATCTTTCGGAACGGCCGGGATCAGAATGTCCATTGCCGTCTTTCGCGACACGCGCCGCTTCGTCATGCCCGTCTTCTCCGCAACAGGTATTTGCCGTACAGGATCGGATTTTCATACGTTTTGCGATACGCCTGCTCCATCCCGGCCTTCCGGAACCCGTACCGCTGATCCCGTGCGTTCATCTCGATCAGAAACACGCGTCCGGATTCATCCACGCCGATGTCAAAACCCACGTCGGCCAGATGTTTCAGCCTGGATCCCAGATGCCGCGCCATCGACAGGGACAGCTGCCGGACGTTGGCCGCGACAAGGTGCGGATGGGCGAAGCTGTGCCTGAAGAGCACTTCCGCTTTCGTGACCGTCCCCCCGCGCGCCACGTTGGTGATGCCGCTGCCTTTTCGCGCCACCTTGCCGAACATGCCGACGACGTGCCAGTGGCCGTCTCCGCCCTTTTGCACCGTGACGCGAATGTCGTACGGTCGGCCCCGGTATCTGGCCAGACGGATCGCCTGCTGGATGAGATAGCGGCGCCCGCCGACGGCCCGGTGGACGATGGAGCGGATTTTGTCCGCATGCGCCGTGACCGGTTTTCCTCTCCCTTTCAGTTTCCACGTGCCGCCGTTGACTTTCACGAGCTGCAGGATGCCTTTGCCGACGCTGCCGCTGACCGGCTTGATGAACAGGCCGGCGTATCGTTCCATCATGCGTTTCAATTGGCCCTTCGAATAGCGGACGGTGGCCGGCAGGTGGGCCGCGTAGCGGTCCCGGAGCTTGCGGTGGATGTCGTATTTGGAGTAGCGGGTTTTGGCGTTGAACACGTACCTCGTTTTGTTCAGCCAGGCGAGGCGCCGGCGGCTTGCCTTTGAAAAGGCCATCGCCCGGTTGTGGATGACGGGCGGGATCGGATGCCGGCCGTACACGTATCCGCCTTTGCTCCAGCGGTAGGATAGCGAACGGTTTTCGGGCGGCCGGATCCGGTTCAGGTTCAGATAGATGAGAGAGATGCCGTGTTTGGCCGCCGCCTTGTTGTACAGGCGGAGCTTTTCGTGCCCGGTCCGCCTTTTCCTGATGCCCCGAAACACGTCCGGATCAAGCAGAATGCCCATTGTCCCCATGGGTGTTTCCCTTCCTTTCCGGGTTGCGGCGAACGCACGGTTCGGAAATGTCGCTTTTTTAGCGTATGTTGCGGCATCCATCCTGTCCGGGCGTTTGCTGTCCGCGTTTGTCCGCCGTGGAGAACGCCCGGGATCCAAAATCGGCGTTCGGCTCTCCGGAGATCAGGCCATGAGGCCTTCCCCGGGCATGAAAAGCCTCCCGGCGGAAAAATGCCGGGAGGCTTGGCCATCTGTCGGCGATCCGGTATCGCTCAGTGAATTTCCAGGTAATCGATGTATGCGTCCCAGGTGCCGTTGTCGGCGGTCAGCCTGAGTTCGACCAGCTGGTTGCCGGTGCCGTGGCTGACGTTGTTCAGGGTGTAGACGGCCGGATACGGTCCGCCGTAATAGAACGTGCCCTTGTATTGCCCGCCGATGTACAGGTCGACCTGGGCCATGTTGTTGTTGCTGGACGCGCCGCGCAGGGAGAAGTTGTGGGTGCCGTTGGCAAAATACTGGTAGAAACTGAGCGTGTCTCCGTTTGCGTACAGGGCGGCGCCGTTGAACGGGTAGTTGATGTTGCCGGCGTACGGCCCGCTCTTCGTCATGTTTTCCGCTTCCACGCGGGTCGGTCCCCCGCCGGGAGGATTGCCGCCACCGGGAGGATTGCCGCCGCCGGGAGGATTGCCGCCGCTGCCCGGGGGCGTGATGGTCAGCGTGTGGCTGTAGATGTTGGCGTAGCCGCTGCTTTGGTACCCTTCCACCGTCAGGGCCACTTCATACATTTTGCCCATCTGCAAGCCGAGGCTTTCCCATTTTTTGAAATGTTCGCTGACCGATATGGTGCCGCTCGTGCGCTTCGAGGTGCGGACGCTCCAGTATTGCCTGAACGTCGCCGTGCCGATGATGGACGGCTGGTTCACCCGCCAGGTTTCATAGATTTCATAGGTGCCGCCGTCCACCGTGATGGTGCCAATCGGCGTCGCGCCGGGCGGCCGCCACGAACCCCAGCTGTCCACGATGTAATATTCGACGAGCGGGTCGACGGTCCAGCCGTAGACCGTCAGATAGGAGTTGCCGTTCGGCTGGTAGTTGGCGCCGTAGTCGATGGTGATCGTCCCGATTTGCTGGTGGGTTTGCGTCGTGTCGAACTTTTTGCCTTTCCGGAACAGGATGTTGTTCACGCCGCCGCCCCACTCGGCGGTGAAGGTGCCGCCGGCCGTCAGCGTCATGATGCCGTAGCCGCCGCTGTCTTTCCAGAATTCGTAATCATAGCCGTCATGGGTCCCCGTCTGGTTGTCGGTGATCGTCATGGCGTGCACGACGGTGACGGGGAACGCGATCGCCAGGCAAAGGATGACCGAAAGAAACAGGCGTTTTTTTCTGTTCATCATGCATTCCTCCTTTTTCATAATGGATTTGGCTGAACCTGAACGTCACCAACGGACAGCACGATGCCGGATCCAGGCGAACCACCTCCTTTCAAATCTGTAATTGGAAACGTTTTCAGTGTATAATATACCAATAGATGATAAGTCTGTCAATCAATTATGTTCAAATTTCTGTAAAAATTTGATTGAAAAAAGAAGAAACCTTGCTTGCAAGGCTTCTTCATAAAATCAAATATATTAAATTTAATCTTATAAACTTAATGCCCGCCCGTCTCAAGCCGGATCCGGTTGCCGGACGGATCGACCGCAAGCAGCGCGCCGTCCGATTCCCCGACCTCCGCGCCGAGCGCCCGGAGTCGGCCCGCAGCCCGGCTGCGGGCTTGCCGGTCCGGATAGACCAGCGTGAATTCCCGCAAGCCGACGCTGTTTTCGGGGGGCGGCGGCGCCCCGATGCCCTGCCACGTGTTGAGGCCGATGTGGTGGTGGTATTGGCCGGAGGACAAAAACAGGGCGTGGCCGCCGTACCGGTTGACGACGTCAAAGCCGAGACCGTCCGCATAGAACGTTTCCGCTTCGTCGAGGCGGGACACGTGCAGATGGATGTGTCCGATGATCGTGCCGTCCGGCAGCTTGTTCCACGGCCGTTTTCGCACGCCCGACAAAAGCCCCCGGAAATCGAGCGGGTCCACCGTCATGTGCACTTCCTTCCCCCGCCATTGCCACTCCGACGGGTCCCGGTCCCGGTAAATTTCGATGCCGTTGCCGTCGGGGTCGTTCAAATACAGCGCCTCGCTCACCAGGTGGTCGGCAGAACCGAGCGGCACGTTTCGTTCGGCGAAGTGCAGCACGATTTGCGCCAAATCTTCGCGCGACGGAAGCAGCAGGGCAAAATGGTAAAGGCCCGTCGTGCCTGCCGGTTTCGGCGCCGCGTTTTCCGGCTGTTCCAGGGTGATCAGCGCCCGTTTGCCGTCGGCCGTCAAACTGGCGGTGTTCCCTTCCCGGGCCAGGACGGAAAACCCGATGATCTCCCGGTAAAAGCGGACGGAACGGTCCAGGTCCCGCACCTTCAGCCGCACGTGATCCACGTAGACGTTCGGACTTCGATGAAAAGACATCGCCCTTTGCCCCTTTGTCCCTTTTTCTTCATTCTACCAAAGGGGCATGGGGCCGGCAAAAGCGGGCCCGGCCCGGCTACAGTTCGTAAAACCGTTCCTCCGCTTTGGGCATCCGCACTTCCAGAACGCCGTTCTTGATGGCGGCCCGCGACTTCCTCGGATTGACCGGCCGGGAAAGGGGCACTTCACACCGGCCGTCCGGCGGCCACTCGATCCGCAGACGGTGCGTGCCGATCAGCGTCCGCACCCGGTCTTGCCGCACGCCGGCGGGCAGAAAGACGCGGACGATGAGACTGCGGTGGGTTTCGAACACTTCAGAGCGGGAAACGTTCGACCGGACCGGTTTCCGCAAGACGAAAGCGCCGCGGAATGCCCGGTCCAGCGCATCCTGCACCACTTTGCCGACCGGAAAAGGGAAAGCCGCAAACGGCGCCGCGGCCAAATCTTCCTTCAAAAAGGAAAACGACCGGTTCATCCACTCTTCGAACCGGCTGAAATCCCATTCGTCGCGCTTGGCTCCCTCATGCCGCTCCTTGCGCATGCTGCCACTCCCCTAGACGTTGCTGGCCGTCGAGCTGTCGATGACGTCGGGATCGATCGTGTTGTTCACGCTGGCGCCGTTCAGAGTGTTCACCACGTTGCCCACGTTGGAACCGCCTTGCCCCATGATCGCTTTCGAGGTGGATTTCGGCGAAATGTTGAGCGTGTCCCCGAAGTTGATGATGCCTTCGTTGCTGTTGATGTTCACGCCTCCGACGATGGAAGGCATCCTTCATTGCTCCTTTCCCGCCGGGGCCGGCGCCTTCCGGAACAGGTGGCGGATGTGTTTGATGCGGGCTTCCGCCGAAAGTTCCCGGCTTGACCCGACCTGGACGATGACGGCGCTCGAAGCGGCCAGGATGCGGATTCGGCCGATGCGGATGCGCTTCTCCCGCTGGATTCGCGTCATGACCAGCCGTTCGGATCCTTCGGACGGGGCGGCCGGACGGCTGAAGACGGCATAGTTCCGCATGGCAAATTCCCCGACGCGAAAGATCGCCCGCTCCCGCTGCACGGCCAGCACGCGGGCCAGCGGCGATAGCGTCCCGGCGTCCCCGATCTGCACGACGGTCGAATCGTCGGCGCTGACGACGGCAAGCTCCCCCACGACCGATCTCCGGGCATTATCCACCGTCATGGCCGTTCACCGAGGCAAACATCGGCTGTTCCATCGGGGTTTCAAACATCGACACGAGGGTGGCCCGGCCGAGATCGCCGGCGACGAATACCGACGAAACGCTCATGGCATCGACCGATACGGTACCGATTTCGCAATCCCCGTTGGTGACCGTGAATGTCATGGTGAACCCGTCCCTCCGTTGCCCAAATGTTGAATGTAGGTTTCGAACGTGCGGATGATGTCGCGTTTCACCTTTTCCACGATTTCCCGCTCCATGTCGCGATCCGGCATTTCGGCATCTCCGTGCTGCCGGACGTAATGGCGGATCCGCTCCCCGATTTGCTTTTCCACGTCCCCGAGTATCCATCGGCGCCGAGCGTCGTCGAGCGGCCGGGCTTGCTCGCTTTCGATCCTTCTCAGGATTTCGGCCGCCTCGTCCCGCATGAATTCCGCGATTTTCCGGCGGATGCCGGCGTGCGGTTCTTCCTGTTCCGGTCCGCGTTGCGGCGTCCCGTCCGGAGCGCTTCCCAGCGCAAGCTGCATCGGATCCGTGCCGCCATCGGCCGGCTTGACGCCGATGTGCAGGTTGCCGTGCAAATATTCCACTTTCAGCAGGTCGAAACGGTATTCATGTTTGACCGGCTGTCCGGCCTGCTTCCGAAATTCCAGCCACTCCTCGCGCAGCAGCCGGAGCTGCCGCTCGATGTCCCGCAGCGCTTCGTTCTGCTGCTGCAAATACTCGTGAATCTGCCTGACATACGCCTGCCAATCATCGTTCAGCGGTCCTCTCTCCTTTCCCGGTGAATGGGCCCGCCGCCATCATGAAGAAGGAGACACCAGCGGCACGAAGGGCGGAGGCGACAGGTCGGCGGGCTCGCCGGCCGGCGGCGCCGGTTCGGCAAAACCGCCGGTGTTCAGCAACTGGGCATGCGGTTTGATGATGCCGGCGCTGCCGATCTGGAAGACGGACGCGTTGGAAATGCCGTCGATGCGGATCATGTGGATGTGAATGGTTTGGTGGACGACCAGAATCATGCCGCGACGTCCCCTCCGGCTTACCGGTTGGCCGCTTTCGGCACCGGCTTTTCTTCGATGAAATCCGTGTCGCTGACCCGGATGATGCTCGGCGCGTTGACCACGTTCATCGTGTCGCCGGAATTGAACGAACCGCCGCCGGCGAACGTGCTGCTTTCGGCGATCGGCGCGATGATGCGGGCGTCGCCGATGTTGAGCACGCCGGTCAGGCTGACCACGTTGACCGTTCCGACGATGGCCGGCATCGGATTCACCTTCCGGGCGATTTATTTATAGTGTATGGTATGCCCGATTATGAATGGGCGTTCATCCTGCGGGTTTGCCGCGTCCGCCCGCTTCGGGCATCACGGGCGGGGAAATGGTCCCCGCCGGACGGAGGTGACGGGTGCGTGAAAATGGACGTTACGAACGAAAAACTCCGGATCGGCAGCGTGTCGATCCGGAGCGTCGATGCGGCTTCCCTGGTGCTGTTCGGCGATGCAGAGACGATCATGGCCTCAAGCGGGACGGATACCCCCGCCGACTCCCTCATCATGCAGCCGCTCGTGCCGCTGGTGCCTCCACACGAGCCAGGCGGAGCGCATTCAGCGTCACGATGAGCGTCGCCCCCATGTCGGAAGCGATGGCGATCCAGAGCGTCAGCCACCCGGGGATGACCAGAAGGAGCGCCAGCAGCTTGACGGCCAGGGAGAAGGCGATGTTTTCCCTGATGACGGCCAGCGTTTTCCGGCTCAGCCGGATCGAATACGGCAGCCTGGTCAAGTCGTCGCCCATCAGGGCGATGTCGGCCGTCTCCAGCGCGACGTCCGTTCCGGATGCCCCCATGGCGATCCCCACCGAGGCGGCCGCCAAAGCCGGCGCGTCGTTGATGCCGTCGCCGACCATGGCCACATCGCCAAACCGGGATTGCAGCGTCCGGACGGCCTGCCATTTGGCTTCCGGCAACAGGTCGGCCTGTGCTTCCGACAGGCCCGCTTCCCGCCGGATCGCTTCCGCCGCGGTCCGGTTGTCGCCGGTCAAAAGCACGGTATGCCGGATGCCGAGCTCGCGGAGGCCGCTGACGGCAACGGCGGCGGATGCCCTCAATTCGTCTTTGAACGCAACGAGCGCCAGCACGTCCCGGTCCGTGGCGGCGGCGATGACGGTTTTTCCGTCCCGCTGCAGCTCTTCCGCCAGCGCCAGCTGCTCATCGCTCAAACCGGGATGGCACTGTTCGGCCAGCCAGGACGGGCTGCCGACGACATACGGGGTTCCCTGAACGAGACCCCGGACGCCTTTGCCGGTCACGGATTCGAACCGTTCGACGCGCAAAGCGTCCCATGCCGCCCCCGCTTCGCCGGCTTTGGCCACGATCGCCGCGGCCAGCGGATGGCTGGCGCGGTTTTCGAGCGCGGCGATGGCCGCCAGCAGAGCGCCGGTATCCGTTTCATCGCGAAACACGACGATGTCCGTCACGACGGGCGTGCCTTTGGTCAGCGTGCCGGTTTTGTCGAAAGCGACCGCCTTTACGGCGCCGAGTTTTTCCAGATGGAGCCCGCCCTTGATCAGGACGCCGTTTCTTGCGGCGCTGCCGATGGCGGACACGATGGAAACCGGCGTGGAAATGACCAGGGCGCACGGGCAGCCGACCACGAGAACCGACAGGCCGAGATACACCCAGCGGGACCACGAGGCGTCCGCCGCAAGCGGCGGCACGACGGCGACCAGGAAGGCCAGCGCGATGACGGCCGGCGTGTAATATTTGGCGAAGGTGTCCACGAAGGCTTGCGCGGGAGCCCGTCCGGCCTGGGCTTCCTCCACGAGATGGATGATTTTGGCGATGGTCGAATCTTCCGCTTTCCGGGTCACCCGGATTTCCAGCAATCCGTCCACGTTCAGGGTGCCGGCGAAAACGTCATCCCCTTCTTTTTTGCAGACGGGCATGGCTTCTCCCGTCACGGCGGACTGGTTCACCAAGCCGCCGCCTCCGGTGACGACGCCGTCCACGGCGATTTTCTGCCCGGGTTTGACGATGACGGTGTCGCCGACGGCCACCTCGTCCGCGGGCACGGACATCTCGCGGCCGTCGCGGCGCACCACGGCCTCTTTCGGCGCAAGGTCCATCAGGGAGCGGATCGATCGGCGGGCCCGCTCCATGGAAAACCGTTCCAGCGCTTCGCTGGCCGCAAACAGGAGGACGACGACCGCGCCTTCCGCCCACTCGCCGATGGCGGCGGCGCCGATGACGGCCACGGTCATGAGGGTTTTCATGTCAAACCGGAGACGCGCCAGGTTCATCAAGCCGGCCCTGAACAGCGGCAATCCCCCGGCGAGCATGGCCGCGCCAAACAGCAGCGGAGCCAAAACGGGGAATTCGCCGGCAACCAGCGACACGTACCCGAGGGCGGTGAGCAGCCCGGCGGCGATCAGCCGGGCCTGTTTTCTGCAAAACGGAACGGAACGGGCCGCCGCATGCCGGCCGGCATGTTCCGGGAAAATCTTCAGCTGCTCGAACTTTCCGGCTTCCTCCAGCTCTTCGACCGTCGCCTCTCCGTAAACCGTCAGTTTCGAAGCGGCGAAATGGACGGCGGCGTCGCGGACGCCGGGCAGCCGTTTCACGTTCTGCTCGAACGTCTTCGCGCAATTGGCGCAGGACAGGCCTTCCACGCGGTAAACGGTTTTTGGGACTGCTGGTTCAGCGGGCCGGGCCATGGATCGCCTCTCCTTTCTGCAGCTCTTCGGCCGCCTGCAGCATCAGCGCAAAGCGCCGGTCGGCCAGCGAATAGAACACGAGTTTGCCTTCTTTCCGGTGCCGCGCGATGCCAAGATGCCGCAAGAGGCGCAGATGGTGGGAGGCGGTGGCGACGGATGAACCGATGATGTTGGCCACGTCGCATACGCACAGTTCCTTTTCGATGCCGAGGGCCCGGGCGATTTTCAGCCGGGTCTCGTCCGCCAGCGCCTTGAACCACCGGGCAAGGCCGGCACAGTCCGTTTCCGCCAGACGCGTTTTGACCCGCGTCACCTTCTCTTCGTCGAAACAGAAAATGTCGCATGTATCGGCCAATCGGTGCATGACTGCCTCCATCATTTAAACGTTCATTTGAATATAAGTATAAAAAAAGAAACCGCAAACTTCAACGGGCGTTGTCCGGAACGCGGGGAGCACGTACAGGACGACGGCCGGCACAAGGCCATCGGGCCCGCAGCTGCCTACCGCAACGCCTTTTGCGCTTCATCACGGACATGGATCGGGCACCACTCCAAGATGACAAAAGAAAAAGCGGCCCCGCCGCTCCAAAAATCATCAATCCAGATCATCAAATATAGATCGGCATCGGATCGATTTTCGCCCCGTTCTCGCGGACGGCCATGCCGTTGTCGTTGAATTCGTACAGACGGTGAATCAGCGCCAGCACCTCGTCCCCCCGCTTCAGCAGCGGTTTGTCCAGCGGACGGTAGCCGGTGATGACATGGCCGCGCACCTCCGCGACGATGAGCCAGTTGGCGCCGCGGAAGATGACATCCTTCACGACGCCCCGCTCTGCCGCGTGGGGCAGCGAGATCTCTTTGTCCGTGCCGATTTCCACGTTTTCCGGACGAACGAGGGCTTTGGAGCCGGGCATCGGATTTTCGAATCCTTTCCACGCGCCGTCGTTGTCGATCACGGTGGACTCGCCGATGAATTCGGCCACAAACACCGTTTCCGGATGCCGGTAAATATCGAACGGCGTGCCCTGCTGTTCCACGCGTCCCTGGTTCATGATGATGATTTCGTCCGCCACTTCCACCGCCTCTTCCTGGTCGTGGGTGACGAAAATGCTGGTGATGCCGACTTCCCGGATCATCGATTTCAGCCACGCCCGGAGCTCTTTGCGGACTTTGGCGTCGATGGCCGCAAACGGTTCGTCAAGCAAAAGCAGCTGCGGCTCGGGCGCCAGCGCCCGGGCGAAGGCCACCCGCTGGCGCTGCCCGCCGGACAGCTGGTGGGGCAGACGGCCCGCAAGACCTGTCAAGCCGGTCCGTTCCAGCAGTTCTTCCACCCGCCGGTTGATTTCCGCCTTGCTGCGCTTTTGCACCCGGAGGCCGAAGGCGATGTTTTCGAACACGGTCATGTGTCGAAACAGGGCGTAATTTTGGAACACGAGACCGATGCCGCGCTCCTGGGGCGACAGATGGTTGACCCGCTGACCGTGAAAACGGATGTCGCCCGCGTCCGGCACCTCGAGGCCGGCCAGCATGCGGAGCACCGTCGTCTTGCCGCTGCCGCTCGGCCCGAGCAGGCCGACCAGCTGCCCTTGCCTGATCTGAAACGAAACATCCCGGACGGCCTCGAAGCGTCCGAATGACTTGCACAGTCCTTCCACGGTCACATGCATCATGCCGATTGACCTCCGTTTGCTTCCGCTTTCCGTTGCTGCCACTCCACGACGCCTTTCACCGCCAGGGTCAACAGCGCCAGGAGAACGAGCAGGGACGAAACGGCGAACGAAGCGGTAAACTGGTACTCGTTGTACAAAATCTCGATGTGGAGCGGCATCGTGTTGGTCTGCCCGCGGATGTGGCCGGACACGACGGAGACGGCGCCGAATTCGCCCATCGCCCGGGCGTTGCAGAGAATGATGCCGTACAGGAGCCCCCACTTGATGTTGGGCAGCGTCACCTTCCAGAAAATGCGCCATCCGCCGGCACCCATGCTGGCCGCCGCTTCCTCTTCCTGGTTGCCGAGCGCCTGCATGACCGGAATCAGTTCCCGGGCCACGAACGGCACCGTGATGAACACCGTGGCCAGCACGATGCCGGGCAGGGCGAAAATGACGCGGATGCCGTGCGCGGCCAGCCACGGCCCGAACAGGCCGTGGGCCCCGAACAGCAGGACGAAAATCAGGCCGGAGATGACGGGCGATATGGCAAAAGGCAGGTCGATCAGCGTCACGAGAACGTGCTTGCCCCGGAACCGGAATTTGGTGATCGCCCACGCCGCGGCCAGCCCGAACAGCGTGTTGAGCGGCACGGCGATGGCGGCCACGGTCAGGGTGAGCCGGACGGCCGCCAGCGCGTCGGGATGGCGAATCGCGTCCAGGTACACGCGAACGCCGTTTTTGAACGCTTCGTAATACACGGTGACCAGCGGCAGGATCAAAATGAGCACAAGCAAAAAAAGCGTCAGCAGGATGAGCAGTCCCCTCACCCAGGGCGCTTCCGTCCGATGGGCGGCTTCCGTCAGCCTGACGGGTGGCGGAGCGGTTTCGGTCGGATGCATGGTCGGCCTCCTTTGCGATCAAACCTGGAACCGGCGCGAGAATTTCCATTGCAGCAGATTGATCAGAAGCAGCATCACGAAGGAAAGCAGCATCATGACCAGCGCAATGGCCGTCGCTCCCGCATAGTCGTACTGTTCCAGCCGGATCATGATGAGCAGGGGCGCGATTTCCGTCTTCATCGGCATGTTGCCGGAGATGAACACGACGGATCCGTACTCGCCGATGCCGCGGGCAAACGCCAGCGCAAAACCGGTCAGCAGGGCGGGCACGAGTTCCGGGAAGATCACCCGGCTGAAAATGCGCCAGCGTCCCGCCCCCAGACTGGCGGCCGCCTCCTCCACTTCGGGATCCAGTTCCTGCAGCACGGGCTGCACCGTCCGCACGACGAACGGCAGGCCGATGAACACCAGCGCGATGACGATGCCGAGCTGGGAAAAGGCGGCCTTGATGCCGAGGCTGTCCAGAATCCCGCCGACGATGCCGGTTTTGGCGTAGATCGTCGTGAGGGAGATGCCGGCCACCGCCGTCGGCAGCGCGAAGGGCAGGTCGATCAGCCCGTCGACGAACCGTTTGCCGAAGAAGCGGTAGCGGACGAGCACCCAGGCGACAAGGAGACCGATGCAAACATTGGCCATGGCCGCAAACAGCGCCGAGCCGATGCTGACCCGATAGGCGGCGACGACCCGCGGCGACGTGACGATCTCCCAAAATTCCCGCCAGGAAAGTTCAAGCGACCTGAGCAGCACCCCGGCGAGCGGAAACAGCACGATCAGACTGAGGTACAAAAGGGTATAGCCCATGGACAGCCCGAACCCGGGCAAAATGCTGTCATCCTTCCAACGTCCAGCCATCTTCATTCCCCTGTTTGCCGTTTCGGATTTTTCTCCTTCTTGTCCGGCGTGTCCTGCGGATCGAACCGCTTCCGTTCGAGCCGGTCAATCTGCACGATCCGCCCGTCATGGACGGTGATCTGCACCTGGCCGTACTTCAGGCCTTCGATGCATTCCGCGATCTGCTTCAGCCAGAACGCTTTCGGATCCCCGGCGCTTGCCGTCATCCCCGCAGCACCTCCTGCCCGCTCGATCAGGGCTGATAAATCTGATCGAAAATGCCGCCGTCGGCGAAAAACTTCCGCTGGGCTTCCTGCCAACCGCCGAAATCGTCAATCGTGAAGAGGTTCAGCGCCGGGAATTTGTCCGCGTATTGGGCCGCAACCGAAACCAGTCTCGGGCGGTAATGGTTTTTGGCGATGATGTGCTGCCCTTCTTCCGTATACAAATATTCAAGATATGCCTGCGCTATTTCGCGTGTTCCCTTGCGGTCCACATTCTTGTCGACGACCGCGACGGGCGGCTCCGCCAAAATGCTCAGGGACGGGACGACGATTTCCAGTTTGTCCGGGCCGAGCTCCTCGATGGACAGGAACGCTTCGTTTTCCCAGGCCAGAAGCACGTCGCCGATCTCCCGCTCGACGAAGGTGGTGGTGGCGCCGCGGGCGCCCGAATCGAGCACCGGCACATGCTTATACAGCTCGGTGACAAACCGTTTGGCCGCTTCTTCATCGTCGTTGTTCTGCTTCAGGGCGTAACCCCAGGCCGCCAGGAAGTTCCAGCGGGCGCCGCCGGACGTTTTCGGATTCGGGGTGATCACCTCCACCCCTTCCTTGATCAAATCGTCCCAGTCGCGGATGCCTTTCGGATTGCTCTTGCGCACGAGAAAGACGATGGTGGACGTGTAGGGCGAACTGTTGTCGGGCAGCCGCTCCTGCCAGTTTTCCGCGATCAGTCCGGCTTGCGCCACTTCGTCGATGTCGTAGGCCAAAGCCAGCGTCACCACGTCGGCTTCGAGACCGTCGATGACCGCCCGGCCCTGTTTCCCCGACCCGCCGTGGGACTGGCTGATGGTCACGGTCTGGCCGGTCTCCTCTTTCCAGTGGGCGATGAACGCCTTGTTGAACTCTTCGTACAATTCCCGGGTCGGGTCGTAGGACACGTTCAGCAGTTCGATGGCCGCGCCCTGGCTGTTGTTTCCGCAAGCCGTCAGACTGACCGCCGTCAGCAGCAAAATCGCAAGTCTCGCCAATGCTTTCATCCCGATTTTCCTCCCCGTCGACTTGTTTCCGTTCCGAACGATCTTCTCCATTCAGTTTATTTTCCGCTCCGGTTTCGGTCAGTCTCTGGCGGTCCAGTCGACTAACGCATTAATCCTATAAGTTTAGTATGGTTTCAGCATGTTGGTACTATAGCATCCGGACAGCCCGGCTGTCAATCCGTTTTTTCACTTTTTTGCCGGCCGGAAAAAAACAAAAAAGAGACGGCATCCGCCGCCTCCGCTTCGCGTTGTTCCGTCATTTCATGAACATCCGGATCACATAGCCGATCAGGGACAGCACCACGCTGATGACGATGCAGGTGACGATCGGAAAGTAGAAGCGGAAATTTTCCTTCTCCACCACGATGTCGCCGGGCAGCCGGCCGATCGGAAGAAACCGGCCGGCCGCGAGCCAGACGAGACCGATGACCACCAGCGCGACGCCGATGCCGATCAGAAATTTGGGGATCTCGTTCACGGCCATCACTCCGTCCCGTCAATCTTGCGTGATACCTTCGTGATACCTCTATTTTTTCAAATCGCCGTGCCGGATTCAAGGGAACCCGTATTTTCCCCGTCAGGCGATCCGCGAGCGTCCTTTCAGGCGTGTTCCGGGTCCGCCGCCCGCTTGCCGAACGCGAGTTTCAATAGCGGGGGCGTGACCAGCGTCGTCACCAGCACGACAATGATGGCCGACGTGTAATATTCGGGATTGAGCAGCCCGCTGCCGAGGCCGATGGAGGCGATGATGAGCGCCACCTCCCCGCGCGAAATCATCGCCGTGCCGATGGCGACGGAAGATCTGGTGCCAAAGCCGGTCAGGCGCGCGCCGAGGCCGCAGCCGATCAGTTTCGTCAGGATCGCCATCAGCGAGAGCACGAGGGCAAACCAGACCTGATTGCCAAGCCCGTCGAACGAGACATTCAATCCGATGCTGAAAAAGAACACCGGCACGAAAACGGTGTAGGCGACGGGTTCCAGTTTTTCCGCCACCGCGTGACGATACGGCGTACGGGAAATGGCCAGCCCGGCGGCGAAGGAGCCGATGATGCCGGCCATGCCCGTTTCATCCGCAAACCAGGCAAACGCAAGGCCGATCACCAGGGCGATGCTGGCCACGGGTTCGGTGATCCTGAGCCCGGACAGCCACTTCAGCAGCCGGGGCACCAGCCACCAGCCCGCCGCGATGACGACGGCAAAAAACAGCACTTTCAGCCCGATGGTCGTTCCGATCGACATGCCCGTGCCGACGCCCACGACGCTCATGATGACCGCCAGCAGGAGGACGACCAGGACGTCGTCCGCCACCGCCGCGCCGAGAATGGCCGCTCCCTCCCGCGAATTGAGCCGGTTCAGCTCTTTCAGCACCTGCACGGATATGCTGACGCTCGTGGCGCAAAACAGCGTGCTGAAAAACAGGGCGTGGGTCTGGTCGAAGCCGAACGCCGCGGCAACGCCGTAGGTGCCGAGGAAAGGCATGATGACGCCGCCCACCGCCACGGCGACGGCCGCCAGCCAGTTTTGCCGCATGGTGGAAAGGTCCGTTTCGAGACCGGCGATGAACATGAGCAGGAGCACGCCGATTTCCGCCATGAATTCCGTGATGACCGTGTGTTCCACGACGCCGAGCACCGCCGGTCCGAGCAGCACGCCGACAACCAGCTTGCCGAGCACCGCGGGCTGGCCGAGCCGGACGGACAAATCCCCGGCGATCTTGACTGCAACGATGATGAGCGCCAATTGCCAGATGGAATGATAGATCATGAGTTCGCCTCCTGCCGTGAATGACTTGCAGCATGTGCGGGAATCCTCGCAGACGGAATCCAGCAAAAAGGAGCCTGTATTTGACAGGCTCCACCATCATCCATCCGGTTATTCAATTCCCAAGCCGCTGCGAAAAAAATCACCGAAATTGATTATACCCGAAAACGGATGGACTTGCAATCCGTTTTTGGAGTTCAGGTCTCTTGCGCTGCCGGGTCCGTTTCCGCCTCATCCGAGGCCGGTTCGTCCGGTTCCGGCCCGCTTGAAACCGCGGCCAAGGCCTGAAAGTACAGGTCCACCGCCTTGACCAGCGCCTGGGCGACGGCGTCCTGGCGCTTGGCGTTCGTCAGGAGCTTCAGGTCGCTGCTGTTGGTCATGACGGCCAGTTCCAACAGCACGGACGGGATCTTGTTCATGCGGTTGACGTAATAGTTCCGGTTGGCGATGCCCCGGTCCCTGCTGCCGATGGCGGGCTGCACGTGGGACTGGACGAGCCGGGCCAGAAGCTCGCTTTCCGCCGGGAAGGGATTCTGGTTGCCGTCGTAGTCGTTGCGGGCGTTGTAGAACGTCACGGTGCCGCGAAAACTTTGGACCGGATTGGCGTCGGCGTGAAGGGATATGTAGATGTCGCCGCCGACCTTCTCGGCCAGCTGCACCCGGCAGGCCAGATCTTCCTCGCTCTTTTTGTAATCGACGCAGGAACGGTCCTTGTCGCGGGTCAGATGCACGACGTAGCCGGCCGCCTCGAGGGCCCGTTTCGCCTTGACCGCGTAATCCCATACAAGGTCGGCTTCCCTGGTGCCGTTTTTCAGCATCGCGCCGGGGTCCTTGCCGCCGTGGCCCGGATCCAGCACGATCACTTTCCTGCCGCCGGAGGCGGCGGCTTCCTTGATCCGCAGATAGGGTTTGGCCACGTAGGCGATGCCGCTGCCCCACGGGATGCTGACCCATTCGCTGTATTGCTCCAGCACGGGGATGACGGTGCCGTTGGGCAGTTTGCCGATGATCTCGTCTTCCAGGGAAGGGCCTTTGCGAACGTTCAGATTTCCGCTGTTGAGCGTCACGATGCCGATCCAGCGTTTTTCTTCCGTTTCGCCGGAACCGGGCTTGTCCGCATCGGCCGCATCGTCCGTCCCGGCCGCGTCGTCCGTGCCGGTCCCCGTTCCGGCAGCCGCCTCCTCCGCCGATTCCGGATGCTGCGGCGTCCCGGCCGGCTGATCGGCCGGCGTTTGCGCTCCGGCCGCCGGCGAAAGCAGGCTTTCTTCCCCGGATTCGTCCGCCACGGCGACGGGGCCTGCCGGCTGGCCGGTCTCCGCGGCGGCCGCGGCAACGGGCTGGGAGGCGGCGAGCAGCAAGGCAAGCAGCGTCTTCTTGATCATCATGCAGGCTTCCTCTCCCGACAAAAAATCTTGCGTTCAATTAGACGCAAAAATCGGGAAAAGGGTGCGGTCATCCGGCAAAAATTCCAAACGTTCGGCAAGCCGTCAGCCCGCATGGAACCATTCGAGCGACACCTGGCGCGGCTTCCGCTTCATCAGCCAGCCGGCGTACGGCACGCCGCGGCCGATCAGCTGCTTCATGAGCCAGACGTACCGTTCGTGCCGCGCGGGATTTTTCGACGAAAAGACGATGCCGGCCAGCTCGTCGATCATCTCCCGCTCGTCATCGAACAGAATGTCCCGCCTGTCGATGAGCCGCACGCTGCCGTCCGCAAGGCGCGCCCGGAAGACGGCGTCCCGGTATTTCGCCGTCCGGTCGCCCGCGACGGGCTCCGCCTTCACCCGTTCCCGGCCGGACAGCCACAGCGCGTTCGTTTCCATCGCGTACACCTCCCCGAAAAGAACATTCGGACTTTGACCGTCTTCCCGTTTCGTGATAAAATCGTTCGATATGAATCATCTATCAATCTCCCGGACAAATCGCGTCTTCCCGGCTTTCGCGATATGATGGTATGGGATATCCGGCAAGGGGGCTATGCATATGGACAAACGCTATAAAGTCGGCATCATCGGCGCCACGGGCATGGTGGGCCAGCGGTTCGTCACGCTGCTTCACGACCATCCCTGGTTCGACGTCACCGTTCTTGCGGCCAGTCCCCGTTCGGCGGGCAAACCTTACGGGGAAGCGCTCGGCGGCCGATGGGTCATGGAAAGTGAACTGCCCGAACGCATCAAGTCGATGACCGTCCTGGACGCCACCGCGGATCTTGCGAAAATCGCGGAACAGGTCGATTTCGTGTTCTGCGCGGTGGACATGAAGAAGGAGGAAATCCGCGAACTGGAAGACGCCTACGCCAGAGCGGAATGTCCCGTCGTATCCAACAACAGCGCGCACCGGTTCACGCCCGACGTGCCCATGATCATTCCCGAAATCAACCCTCACCATTGCAGCGTCATTGACGCGCAGAAAAAACGTCTCGGCACGAAGCGAGGCTTCGTGGTCGTCAAATCGAACTGCTCGCTGCAAAGCTATGTGCCGGCGCTGTATCCGCTCGACGAACGGTTCGGCGTCAAAGACGTCCTCGTCTGCACATACCAGGCCATCTCCGGCGCGGGAAAAACCTTTGACAGCTGGCCGGAAATGGTGGACAACGTGATTCCGTACATCGCCGGCGAGGAAGAAAAAAGCGAGAAGGAACCGCTCAAAATCTGGGGCAAAATCGCCGGCGGCGAAATCGTCCCGGCCGAAAAACCCCGTTTCACCGCCCAGTGTCTGCGGGTTCCCGTGACGGACGGCCACATGGCGGCCGTGTTCGTCCGGTTCGAAAAGAAGCCGGAGAAGGAACAGATTCTTGAAATCTGGAATTCGTTCAAGGGGCGTCCCCAGGAACTCGGCCTTCCCCATGCGCCGCGCCAGTTTCTCCATTATTTCGGGGAAAACGACATGCCGCAAACCCGTCTGCACCGGGATCTCGAAGGCGGCATGGCGATCTCGGTCGGCCGCCTGCGGGAAGACACCCAGTACGACTACAAGTTTGTGTGCCTGTCCCACAATACGCTCCGCGGAGCGGCGGGCGGCGCCGTCCTCACGGCCGAACTGCTCTGCGCGGAAGGCTACATCGAACCGAAAGCGTGAGACGGCAAACCGGGCCCGATTTCGATGCCGCTGCCGCGGGATGACGCGCAAAACGGACCCTCATGACGGCCGGATTCCCGGGTGTGCATGCCGAACTGGCAATCCGGTGAGCGGTCTGGTTTTCTTTTCCACCATCAATTATACAAGAACACACGTTCGGTGTCCATACCAAAAAAAGAAACGGAGTTGGCAAAACCGGCGATGGCATTCGATTTTGACAGGCGGGTGGACAGACGGAACACCCGTTCCTACAAATGGGATCAATCGATGAAACTGTTCGGGCGCGACGACGTGCTGCCCCTCTGGGTGGCGGACATGGACTTCGAAAGCCCGCCCGCGGTGAAGGAAGCGCTCCTCCGCCGGGCGGAAATCGGCCTGTACGGCTACACGATTCCCGATGAAGGCTACAGGGCGTCCATCATCCGCTGGTTCGCCCGCCGCCACAACTGGCGGATCGAGGCGGAATGGCTGTCCGATTCGCCCGGCGTCGTGACATCCCTCAGCATCGCCGTCGACCTGTTCAGCGAGCCCGGCAGTCCGGTCATTTTGCAATCGCCCGTCTACTACCCGTTCTATGACGTCATCCGGATGAACGGCCGTCAGGTGGCGGCCAGTCCGCTCGTCAAGCGGAACGGACGATACGAGATGGACTTCGGCCATCTGGAATCGCTGATGAAAAACGGCGCCCGGCTCCTGCTGCTGTGCAACCCCCACAATCCGGGCGGCCGGGCCTGGAGCCGGGAGGAGCTCCTGCAGCTGGCCGAACTGTGCCAGCGGTACGGCGTGACGGTCGTCTCCGACGAAATCCATTGCGATCTGACGCTGCCGGGGCACCGGCACATCCCGTTCGCGTCGGTGTCGGAAGCGGCCGCGGACATGACGCTGACGTGCCTGGCGGCGACCAAAACGTTCAATCTGCCCGGCCTGCAAACCTCGTTCATCGTCGCGTCCAACCGGGACATCAAACGGGCTTTCGACCGGCGACTCAAGACGCTCAGCCTGCACATGGCGAATTTCTTCGCCCATGATGCCGTCAAGGCCGCCTACGACACCGGAGACGCCTGGCTGGACGATCTATTGGCCTACCTGGCCGGCAATCTCTCGGCGGCACTCGGCGTGCTGGCCGAACGGCTGCCGGAAGCCGAACCGATGGTTCCCGAAGCCACCTACCTCCTGTGGTCGGATTTTTCCCGCCTCGGCCTCGATGCCGCCGGATTGAAACGGCTCATGTACGAAAAAGCGGGCGTCGTGTTCAACGAAGGCTCGATCTACGGCAGGGAAGGCGAAGGCCATCTGCGCATCAATCTGGCCTGCCCCCGCTCGCTTTTGCTGGAAGCGCTGGACCGGTTCTGCACCGCCGCCCGGGACGCGCGGCCGTCGTGACCCGCCGCGGCCGCCGTTCCCGGCGCTTTTTTTTGCGCGAATTCTCCCCTGCATGCCCATCTTGTCATGCCCTTCTTTTACATGCCCTGCTTTTCCTTCGCTTTCGCCCGGTTCGTCGGACGGGCCGAAAGCGGATCATCCGGCCAGTCGTGTTTCGGATAGCGGCCCCTCAATTCTTTCCGCACGTCAAAATAGGACGTCCTCCAAAACCCGGCCAAATCCCGCGTGATCTGCACGGGCCTGCCCGCCGGAGACAGCAGGCGGAACACGACGGGCAGCCGTCCGCCCGCAAGGCGCGGCGTTTCCGCAAGCCCGAACACTTCCTGCAATCGCACCGCCACGAACGGCGCTTCCGGATCCGAATAGTCGACGGGCACGCGGCTGCCGGACGGCACCACCAGATGGGTCGGCACGAGCCGGTCGAGCTGCTTCCGCTGCTCCCAGGTCAACAGGTTCATCAGCGCGTCGTGAAGCGGAATGCGCTGCACGTCCTGCAGCGACCGGCAACCGGCCAGTTCATCGCCCAGCCAGCGGTCGAGCCCATTGGCCAGCGCTTCGTCCGAAACATCCGGCCATTCGCCGGACAGCTTCGCCATGGCGGCGATGCGCTGGCGCAGCTGAACGGCTTTGCGCGTCCAGGGCAACAGGCCGAGCCCGCCTTCCCGGATGACGTCCGTCATTACCGCTTTAACGCGCTCCGGATCGGGCGACGGATCCGGCGCGGATTTGAGCACCAGTTTGCCGAGCCGGGTTTCCACGCGGGCGGCGACCCGGTTTTCCGCCTTCGACCACTCGACGGTTTTGACCGTCTCCAGCCGATCGTTGTGGCCTTCCAGCAGATCGTCCTCCCGAACCGGCGCCGCCAGCAGGATGAGCCCGTTGGCCCCGGCGTCATCCAGTTCCGCCGCCACGATCCACCCTTCTTTCGAAAGCGGTTCGCCGGGACGGAAGGCCGCGCCGCGCCCGTTCGCCAGCAGGAACGTGCCGTTGCCCCGGTTTTTGCCGATTCTGTCGGGATAGGCGAACGAAAGCAAAAGCCCGCACGCATCCCGCTCCCCGCCGCCGGCATCCCCGCCGCCCCGCCGTCCGCCGTCGCCGCCCTCCGGCCGGTTGTCGGTTCCGCCGACGCCCGGCCGGAGGCCGCCGTCCGTCCGCGCGCCGGTTTCGCGGCCGTCCGCGCCGAACAGCCGGATGAGGCGCGCCGTTTCCCGGCCGATTCGCGCGGCTTCTTCGACATGCACGTTCCCGTTCCGGCGTCCGTTTTCCGTTCCGGCGAGCAGAAGGCGCAAATCGGCCCCGCCCTCCGTTCCCGGAGGCCGCGCCAGCCGCTCTTCCAGCAGGACGGCCAGCCGGCAGGCGAGCCGGCCGAGCCTGCGGCGTCTGCCCTCCATGATCATGCGCGCCAGCCGCGGATGGACGCCGGCCATCGCCGCTTCGCGGCCGTCCGCGGTCAGCGCCCCGTTTTCCGCCAGAAACCCGAGCGCCCGGAGCAGCTCCTCGCCTTGCCGGTAATGGGCGGCGGGCGGCTCGTCGAGCCAGAACAGCTCGTCCGGTTCCGCGCCCCACTGCTTCAGCGTCAGGACAAGCGGCGCCAGGTCGGCTTCGGCGATTTCCGGCACCCGCTGATCGGCAAGCCGGCGGTGTTCCTCTTCCGTCCAGAGCCGGTAGCAAACCCCCGGCGCCGTGCGCCCGGCGCGGCCCTGCCGCTGGATGGCGGAAGCTTTCGGAATGCGCACCGTCTCCAGCCGGCTCATGCCGGTCCGCGGCGAAAAGCGGGGCACCCGCACGAATCCGCTGTCCACCACCACGCGGACGCCTTCCACCGTCAGACCGGTTTCCGCCACCGGCGTGGAAAGGATCACCCGCCGGGCGCCCCGCGGCGAGGGCTTGAGCGCGCGGTCCTGCTCGTCCGCCGGCAATCCGCCGTAGAGCGGGATGAGTTCCGCCCGGTCCGCCGCGGGCGAAAGAAGTTCCATCGTCCGGCGGATTTCCCGGCGGCCCGGCAGAAACACGAGTACGTCGCCCTCCTGCTCGGCCAGCGCCCGTTTCACCGTATCGGCCAGCGCCGGCAGCCAGTCCCGCTCCGGGACCGGCTTTTCCCGGTGAATCACGGTGACGGGAAACGAGCGGCCTTCGCTCACCACTTTGCCGGCCTGCAATTTTTCCGCCAGCTCTTCCGCCTCCAGGGTGGCGGACATGATGAGCAGCCGGAAACCGGCCCCGAGCAGGCCGCGCGCATGCAGGCACAGCGCCAGCCCGGTGTCGGCGTGCAGGCTCCGTTCATGAAATTCGTCAAAAATGACGAGCCCCGTGCCGGACAGAAGCGGATCGCCGAGCAGCATGCGGGTGAGGACGCCTTCCGTCACCACCTCGATGCGGGTGTCCGGTCCCACCCGGGTGTCGCCCTGCATCCGCCAGCCCACGGTGCGGCCGACGGGTTCGCCCAGCTCCTCGGCCATGCGGCGGGCGACGGCGCGGGCGGCGACCCGGCGCGGCTCGAGAACCAGGATCTTGCGGCCGGCCAGCCACGGTTCATTCAAAAAGGCGAGGGGAACCCGCGTCGACTTCCCCGCCCCCGGCGGCGCCACGAGCAGGCAAATGTCGCGGGTTCGCATCGCTTCCGCAAGCTCGGGCAACGCCTCGTCGATCGGCAGCGGCTGTCTGCAGGTCATCGTCGGATCGGCCCTTTCATTTGGCGGTTTCTTGTCACCCGTCTGTTTTCCATGATAAAATGATAGCGTGCCAAGAGCAGGGTGCAAAGACCCTGCTCGTTTTTCGTACCGTCGCGACAGCAAGGGAGGCGAAACCCGTGAGACGCGGCCGCTATGCGCCTTCGCCGTCCGGCCATCTCCACATCGGCAACGCCTTCACCGCGCTCTTGGCCTGGCTGCACATGCGCAAGGCCGGCGGCCGGTTCGTGCTGCGCATCGAAGACATCGACCGGGACCGCTGCCGTCCCGAATACGAGGAAGCGCTCCTGGACGATTTGCGCTGGCTCGGCCTCGACTGGGACGAAGGGCCGGATGTCGGCGGCCCGTACGGCCCCTACCGGCAAAGCGAGCGGATCGGGCTGTATGAAGACGCGCTGGGCCGGCTGCTCAAAGACGGCCGGCTGTATCCGTGCACGTGCACGCGGGCGCAGCTGAAGGCGATCGCCAGCGCGCCCCACGGCCTCGCCAGCGAAGGCCCCGCCTATCCCGGCTTTTGCCGCGGCCGGCGCCTGACGCCGGACATCGCGCAAAGCCGACACGCCCTCCGCTTCCGGCTGCCGGACGAACCGCTTTCGTTCCGGGACGGCGTTTTCGGCGGACAGACGTTTCCGCCCGGCGCCGGCGGCGATTTCATCGTCAAGCGGTCGGACGGCCTGTTCGGCTACCAGCTGGCCGTCGCCGTGGACGACGCGGCCATGGGCATCACCGACGTGCTGCGGGGAGAAGACCTGCTGGACTCCACGCCGCGCCAAATCTTTCTGCTCCGCGCCCTCGGCCTGCCGGTACCGCAATATGCCCACGTGCCGCTCATCGTTGGCGAAGACGGCAAACGGCTGGCCAAACGGCACGGCGCCGTCACGCTGCGGGAGCTGAGGAACATGGGCGTCAGCGCCCGGCGCCTCGCGGGCTGCCTCGCCCACTGGGCCGGTCTTCTGGACCGCCCGGAGCCGGCCGCCCCGCGGGAACTTGTCCCCCTGTTCAGCCTGTCCGTCCTGCGGAAAACGCCCGTCGTGTTCGATGAAGCAAAACGCCGGCAGCTGTTTGCCCCGTGACGGGCCGCTTGCGCCCGCCGGGCCTGCCGCCGGCTGTCTCGTTCGGTCCGTGCTTGTCCGGCCGGTTTTTCCCGCTTTCCATGCAAGCCGTCTTTTCCGTTTTTTTCCTTTTTTCCGGCCCTCACGCTTTTCGCAGGTAGATGATCCCCGCCGTTCCCGGTCCGCAGTGCGATGAAATGACGCTGCCCGCTTCCGTGACGACCACGGCGGCTTCCGGCAGTTCCGCCTCCAGCTTCTCCTTCAGTCCTTCGGCCGCCTCTTTCGCGCCGGCGTGCGTCACGAACACGAGGGACGGATCGATCTGGTCCCTGTCGGCCAACACCCGCTCCAGCATCACCTGGTAGCCTTTCTCGACGGAACCGCGGATCTTTTCGCCGACGATCATCCGGCCGTCCACGACTTTCACCAGCGGCCGGATTTTCAGCATGGATCCGATCATGTGGGAAAGCGCGCTCAGCCGGCCTCCCTTGTACAAGTATTCCAGCGTCTCGATGACGAAGGCCGTCCGCACGCGATCCGTCATGGCGCGAATCGCCGCCGCCGTCTCCGCAAGCGTCCCGCCTTCCTCCCGAAGCTGGGCCGCCTTCATCACCAGGATGCCGATTCCCGTCGACAGGTTGCGCGAGTCGACGATTTCCACCGTGCCTTCCGGCAGCTCGCCCGCCGCGATTTTGGCGCTTTGCAGCGTCGAGGAAAACTCGGCGGACAAGCCGATGTAAAGCGTCTTCTTCCCCTCGTTGGCCAGTTCGCCGAACAGCCTGGCGAAATCGCCGGGCGACGCCGCCGACGTGGTCGGCAATGATCCCGTTTCCTGCACTTTCCGGAACACCAGATTTGCGTCGCAGTTGACGCCGTCTTCCAGCACCTCCCGGCCGAACACGACCTTCAGCGGCACGACGCGGATGTCGTGCCGGCGAATCATGTCCGGCGAAAGATCCGAGGTGCTGTCCGTCACGATCACAAAACGGTCCATGCGGTTTTGCTTCTCCTTTCGCTGTCTGGCTGGGCAGACGGTTTGACAAAAAAACCGTTTTGCCTGTTCGCCGGGCAAAACGGTTTTCCCGCTTCAATCGCTGCAGGAAGCCGGCGCGGGCGGCGCCGAATCGTCGAGCGCGATTTTTTCGGAAACGGTGTCGCGAATGACGCCGATGACCATCTGCAGCACCTGGTTGATGTCATCCTGGGTCTGCTTGAATTCCCGGACGATCGGGTAGCTGTTCAGCTTTTCCTCCAGCTCCGCGATTTCGCCCTCGATTTTTTTCACCATCTGGTCGTTTCCGAAATATTCGAACCCGACGATTTCCTTCTGCTTTTTCTTGATTTGCCGGATCAAATCCTGCACTTCGGGGTGGCTCGCCACTTTCCGCTCCGCTTCCCGGAAGATGCGCACTTCTTCGCTGGCGGCGATCATGCCGGCCAGTTCCCGGGCCTTGGCCAGCACGTCTTCCCTGAGCAGCACTTCATGCGATTTGAACGTCGGAATGGACGTTCTGGCGCAAGCCTGCCCGCCGTGATTCGGTTCATGCATGGGCTCGCACACTCCTTCGTTTCCGGGTCAGACGGCGGCGGTCGCGGCCGTCCGTTCCGCCGGCACCCATTCCCCGGTCAGATACCAGGTTTGCGTGTCGGTGATTTTGACCAGCGCGAACGTGCCGGCAAGGTCGGCGGGCCCGCGGAAGTGGACGAGCTTGTTGCCGCGCGTGCGCCCGCTGAGCACGTCCGGCCGGCTTTTGCTGGCGCCTTCGACCAGCACTTCCACGGTTTGGCCGACCAGCTTCCGGTTGGCGGCCAGGGCCAGTTCCGCCACGAGTTCGTTCAGGCGGGCGAGCCGCTCCTTCTTCACCTCGTCGGGCACGCTGTCTTCCATCTCCGCCGCCGGGGTGCCGGGACGGGGCGAATAGATGAAGGTGAACGCCGAGTCGTAGCCGACTTCCCGCACGAGGGACAGCGTATCTTCAAACTGCTCTTCCGTCTCGCCGGGAAAACCGACGATGATGTCCGTCGTGAGCACCACGTTCGGGATGGCGGCGCGGATTTTGCGCACCAGCTCCAGATATTGCTCCCGGTTGTACTTGCGGTTCATCCGCTTCAGGATGTCCGAGTTGCCGGACTGCACGGGCAGGTGGATGTGCTCCACCAGATTGCCGCCCTTGGCCAGCACCTCGATCAGGCGGTCGTCGAAATCCCGCGGATGGCTCGTCGTGAACCGCACCCGGGGGATGTCGATCTTGCGGATGTCGTCCATCAGATCGGCAAACCGGTAATTGAGGTCGGCGAAATCTTTCCCGTAGGCGTTGACGTTCTGGCCGAGCAGGGTCACTTCCTTGAAGCCGAGGCGGGCCAGCTCCCGCACCTCGGCGATGACGTCCTCCGGCCGGCGGCTGCGCTCCTTGCCGCGGGTGTAGGGCACGACGCAGTAGGTGCAAAACTTGTCGCAGCCGTACATGATGTTGACCCAGGCTTTCATGCCTTCCCGCTTTTTCGGCAGGTTTTCGATGATGTCGCCTTCGCGCGACCACACCTCGACGACCATTTCCTTGCCGAAGTACGCTTCCCGGAGCAGTTCGGGCAGCCGGTGGATGTTGTGGGTGCCGAAAATGAGGTCGACGTACTGGTGCTGCTGCAGGATTTTCGCCACGACGGCTTCTTCCTGGGACATGCAGCCGCAGACGCCGAGGATCAGCTCCGGCTTTTCCCGCTTGAGCGGCTTCAGATGGCCGAGTTCGCCGAACACGCGGTCTTCCGCGTTCTCGCGGATGGCGCACGTGTTGAGCAGAATGACGTCCGCCTGGCGCCGGTCCTCCGTCGGCAGAAAGCCCATCTGTTCGAGGATGCCCTTGATCGTCTCGGAATCGTGCTCGTTCATCTGGCAGCCGTACGTCTGCACGAGGTAGTATTTCTGGCCGCCCCGCCGGCCGAAATCCCGCATGTCTTCCGGGATGCCGGCGTAGATGACCTCGGGCCCGGCCTTGCGCCGCTTCCCTTCCCGGTAGTCGGGCTGCGACAGGATGGTGATTTCCCTTCCCTTTATCCGATAGCGGCGGGTGCCGTCTTCGCCGACGTGAATCAATTTGGCATCGGAGAAATCGAAATATTTCGAATAATCCTTCGTGTTGTCCATGTCCGGCAGCACCTGCTTTCCGTATGAAAAAAGTATCGTGAACCATTATAACATTTCTGTTCACGCAGATCTATCAGGCGCTGCAGGAAGTTTTCACAAAAGGATTTCGCCGGTGTCGCCCGTCACGACGCCGGCGGCGTTGGCCTCGTCGGTGTCGATGTGCATGTCCAGGGCGAACGACGGATGGACGCGGGCCAGCACGTTTTCAAAAATGAGGCCGCGTTCGCCGCCCACCCGCACTTTCAGCATCTGGCCGTCCTTGATGCCCCATTTTTCCGCATCGCTCGGATGGAAATGGATATGGCGGGCCGCCACGATGGCGCCCTCCTCCACGGTCAGTTCCCCTTTCGGGCCGACAATGCGGAAACCCGGCGTGCCCGCGATCTGCCCCGACGGCCGGACCGGCGGCTTGATGCCGAGCACGTAGCTGTCCGTGCGGGAAATTTCCAGCTGGGTCAGGTTGCGGGCCGGACCGAGGATGCGGACTTTGTCGAATTTGCCCTTCGGTCCGTACACGGCCACCGTTTCCTCGGCGGCAAACTGACCGGGCTGCGACAGCTCCTTCATGACCGTCAGCTGATAGCCGGGGCCGAACAGGATGTCGATGTGTTCCGGCTTCAGATGGATGTGTCTGGCGGATACGCCGATCGGTACGATCATGCTCAAATCGGGTCTCTCCTTTGCTGGTTTCGGCTTTTGGGCCGTTTCCATTGTAACGCTGCTGGAAAAAAGGACATGTGACCGATCGCACATGCCCTTCGTTCCTTTCCGTATATTATATCCTTAAATGAATTCCGCCACCAAGCTTTCGAACTCTTCCCGGCTCAGCATGAGATCCTGCTGCGCCAGCGGCTCTTCCCGGAAGCCGGGGACGAGGTCCTGATACCCTTTGCGGTCCGGATTTTGGTAGATGAGGCCGCACAGCATGCCGTGCGTTTCCATGAGCTTCGTCATCGCCATGATCCGGTTGGTCGGGTCATAGCCTTCGATGTCTTCCGTGTTGACGATGTGTTCCTTGAACCAGTCGTACGTGTTGACCTTGTTGAACGTGACGCACGGGCTGAACACGTTGACGATGGAAAAGCCGTTGTGCCGGATGGCGGCTTCGATCAGTTCCGTCAGCTGCTTCAGGTTGCTCGAGAACGACTGGGCGACGAAGGTGGCGCCGGCGGCCAGCGCCAGTTCCAGCGGCGACAGCGGGCTCTCGATGGAACCGTCGGGCGTGCTCTTGGTCTTGAAACCGTAGCCGCTGCGGGGAGACGTCTGCCCTTTCGTGAGACCGTAAATCTGGTTGTCCATGACGATGTAGGTGATGTCGATGTTGCGCCGGATGGCGTGGATCGTGTGCCCCATGCCGATGGCAAAGCCGTCGCCGTCCCCGCCGGCGGCGATGACGGTCAGTTTCCGGTTCGCCATTTTCAGCCCCTGGGCGATCGGCAGCGCGCGGCCGTGGATGCCGTGGTAGCCGTAGGAATGGATGTAGCCGGAAAGCCGGCTGGAACAGCCGATGCCGGTGACCACCGCCAGCTGTTCCGGTTCAAGCCCCACGTTGGCGGCGGCCCGCTGGATGGCGGCCTGCACGGAGTAGTCGCCGCAGCCCGGGCACCAGTTCGGTTTCACCTGGTTCCGGAAATCCTTAAACGTTGCCATCTTCGAGCACCTCTTTGCATTTTTGATGGATCTCCCGGGGCAAAAACGGCGTGCCGTCGTATTTCAGGATGCTCGCGATTTTGTCGGCGAACCCCGCGTTCATCCTGATCAGGCCGGCCAGCTGGGCGGTGGCGTTGTTTTCCACCACGGCGATCCGCTTCGCGGCCGCCAGATGCGGTTTCAGAAGGTCCGCCGGGAACGGGTGGATCTGCCGGACGGTGATGTGGTTCGTCCTGTACCCTTCCTTCGCCAGACGCTCGCGGGCTTCGTCGATCGTGCCGCCGGTGGACCCCATGCCGATGATGAGCAGGTCGGGTTCCGCATGGGGCGCCTGCACGTGGAGCGGGTTGGTGATGGTGACGCCTTTCAGTTTGCCGAGCCGTTTGTCCATCATCTTCTTGCGGTTGGCCGGATTTTCCGACGGACGGCCTTCCTGGTCGTGCTCCAGGCCGGTCACGTGATGGATGCCGTGCTTCTGGCCGGGGATGGTGCGCGGCGAAATGCCGTCCGCCGTGAAGGCGTAGCGCTTGAACAGCTCGCCCGGCGCAAGCGGCGGCAGTTCTTCTTCCCGGGCCAGCTTGCCCCGGTCGATGACGATCCGGTCGTAGTCGAACGGTTCGGCGGTCTGCTTGCCGAGGGACAGCTGCAGGTCCGTCATGACGATGACGGGCACCTGGTATTTCTCGGCCAGATTGAACGCCTCGATCATGTCATAGAAGCATTCTTCGATGGTGCTCGGCGCCATGACGATTTTCGGAATTTCCCCGTGGGTGCCGTAGATGAGCGCCATCAGGTCGCTCTGCTCGTGTTTCGTCGGCAGGCCGGTGCTCGGTCCGCCGCGCTGGGTGTCCACGATGACGAGGGGCGTTTCCGCCATGCCGGCCAGCCCGATCGCTTCCATCATGAGGGACAGGCCCGGCCCCGCCGACGCGGTGAACGCACGGGCGCCGCCGTAATTGGCGCCGATGGCCATCGTGACGGCGGCGATTTCGTCCTCCGTCTGGATGACGGTGCCGCCAAATTTCGGCAGATGCTTGATCAAATATTCCATGATTTCCGACGCCGGCGTGATCGGATAGGCGGACATGAACCGGCAGCCCGCCGCGATGGCGCCGAGACCGACGGCTTCGTTGCCGATCATGAACAGTTTCTGCTTGCCGTCCGGTTCGGCCAGCCGGAACTCGTCCAAAGGGCCTCCGGTGGCTTCCAGAATGTAATCGGCCGCGCGGCGTGCCGCTTCGATGTTTTTCTCGACGATGGCGGGGCCTTTGCGCCCGAACTCGCGCTCCACCGCCTTGTAGAACACGTCGAGGGGCAGTCCGAGAAGGGCCCAGGACGCACCGGACGCCGCCATGTTTTTGAACAGCGAGGTGCCGAGCTCTTCGGCGATGGCCGTGATCGGCACCGGGATGAGACGCGCTTCGACGCCTTCGGGCAACGCCGGATTGAACCTGGCGTCGGCGATGACGACGCCGCCCGGCCGGAGTTCGCGAATGTTGAGGTCGATCGTTTCCTGGTCAAACGCCACCAAAATGTCCGTGTCATCCGAAATGGCCCGGATCGGCTTCGTGCTGATCCGGATTTTGTTGTTCGTGTGACCGCCCTTGATTCTCGAAGAGAAATGCCGGTAACCGTACAGGTAATACCCGAGACGGTTCAGCGCTGTGGAAAAAATCCGGTCGGTGCTTTCCACGCCTTCCCCCTGCTGCCCGCCGATTTTCCACGTCAGTTGACTGATCACCGGAAGCCACTCCTTTGGACGTTTTCGTCGAACCGGGGTCGAAATCCGAGTTCGAATGATGGCAATAAAAAATTTTTTTCATGCACCACATTAAATGTTATGGCTTCGGAACGGTTTTTTCAAGGGTTTTGCGACTTTTTGTTAGATAGTGATTTTCGATGATATTGATATCAAAAAGAGAATAGTTTTCCCTTTCCGGCGTCCGTTCATGCCGGCAATTCCCGCGCCAGAAAACGGAGCCAGTTGCCGCCGAGGAAGCCGTCCGTTTCTTCCGCGGAATACCGCTTCAGGAGCAGTTCGCGCAGCGTACCGTATTTGCCGGGATGTTCCAGACCGGCCAGCGGCGTGTCGAAACCGTCAAAATCGGAACCGAAGCCGACGTTGCGGCTTCCGCCCCGGGCGCACACCGCTTCGAGATGGCGAAGCAGGGCGTCCGCCGAAGCCCGCCCGCCGGGCGCAAGGAACGACGGCACGAAGGTGAGCCCGATCATGCCGCCGGTGGCGATGATGTGATCGATTTGCGCGGTTTTCAGATTGCGGGGGTGCGGGCACGCGTCGCAGACGTTGGAATGGGAGGCGATCAGCGGCCGCGCCGCGCATTCGGCCGCGTCCCAGAATCCCCGTTCGGACAGATGGGACACGTCGATCAGCATGCCCAGACGGCCCAGTTCGGCCACAAGCCGCCGGCCCGCCCGGGTCAGGCCGCCGCCGCGGGGCTCCAGCGCGCCGTCCGCCGCCCAGTTGGCGTTGTTCCAGGTAAGCCCGACGGCCCGGACGCCGAGGTCAAACAGCAGGCGGAACGCCCACGGCTCGCACGGCACCGCATCCACGCCTTCCAGCGCCAGCAGCGCGCCGATCCGCCTGCCGGGGGCAAGCCCGCCGAGATCCGCCCGGCGGCGCACCGGGACGATCGCCGGCTGCGTCAGCACCCGTTCTTCGTGGAGGACGACGGACCGAAGCACGTGTTCGAAGGAAAACGGGCGCATCGTCTCCGGGATGTAGATGGCGAAAAATTGCAGCATGACGCCGCCCGCCTTCAGCCGATCCAACGATGCGGTGATCCGGCTTCCCCCCGCAAAGTCGGCCGCGCCGTCCGTCAGCAGCTTGCAGAGCACGTCGCAATGGGCATCCACGATGCCCGTCGCCGCGATGTTCATGTCCATCCCTCCGGCATCCAAATAAAAAACCCGTTCAACCGATCGGAACGATTGACGGGTCGTGCGACAAACCATCCAGACGCGGTCGTCGACCGCACGAATGCGTCTCGCGCGGCGCCGGGAACGCGGTGTTTTCGCTTTGCCGTTTTTGCGGTCTCTTTTCGGTTTGCTGTCCGGGTCCCTGCACAGCCATTACCGGGGCTCGACGATCAGCTTGATGGCCGTGCGGTCTTCGCCGTCAATTTTGATGTCCGTAAAGGCAGGAATGCATATCAGATCGACGCCGCTGGGAGCGACGAAGCCGCGCGCGATCGCCACCGCCTTGATGGCCTGGTTCAGCGCACCGGCCCCGATGGCTTGCAACTCGGCTGATCCGCGTTCCCGCAGGACGCCGGCCAATGCCCCGGCCACGGAATTCGGGTTGGACTTTGCTGAAACCTTTAATACATCCATGCGTAGTACCCTCCTTTGTGAAGTGACGGGTGCATTCACTACTAAAAACTATTCGAGGGACAAAAAAAAATTCCTTCTGAAACGTGAAAAGATTCTAACTATTTAGAATGTTAAATTCGCATGTGCAAAAAAAAAAACGGAGCGGATCCGCCGTCAGGCGGTGATCCACTCGTCTTCGAAATGGCGGATGAGGCGGATGGACCGGGCCTTGCCCGTGTCATCGTCCAGTTCGATGAACACCGCGTTGAACTGCCATTTGCCTTCCGCCGGAACGAACCGTGCGGGCATCTGGGTGAGAAACTTGCGAACCACCGCCTCTTTCTCCATGCCGATGACGGAATCCCGCGCGCCGACCATGCCCGCGTCGGTTACGTAGGCCGTTCCGCCGGGCAGGATGCGCTCGTCATGGGTTTGCACGTGGGTATGGGTGCCGACGACCGCCGAGACGCGTCCGTCCAGATGCCAGCCGAGGCTGATTTTTTCCGACGTCGCTTCGGCGTGCACGTCCACCAGCACGTGTTTGGCCCTGCCTTTCCATTCCTCCAGAATCCGGTCGACGGTGCGGAACGGATCGTCGAAAGGCGGAAGGAACGTGCGGCCGATCAGATTGATGAGCAAAAGCTCGTGCCTGCCGTTTTTGATGACCGCAAAGCCCCGCCCGGGAGTGCCGGGCGCATAGTTGGCCGGGCGGACGATGCGCGGCTCGTCGTCGATGAAATCGAAAATTTCCTTGTTGTCCCACGTGTGATTGCCCATCGTCAGCCCGTGGATGCCCAGATCAAAAAGCTCCTTGGCGATCTTGGCGGTGATGCCGCGTCCGGCGGCCGCGTTTTCGCCGTTGGCGATCACGATGTGCGGGTTGAATTTGTCCCTGAGCACCGGCAGCACCTCCCGGACGGCGCGCCGCCCCGCGGAGCCGACGATGTCCCCGATGAACAAGACGTTGATGGCGGTTCCCTCCTTGCGATTTTGCGAAAAAAGGAAGAAGCGACTTGGCCGAATCAAGCCGCTTCCCCTGCTCCGTATTCGTTATTTCGCGTATTCCACCGCGCGGGTTTCGCGAATGACGGTCACTTTGATGTGGCCGGGATAATTCAGCTCGTTCTCGATCCGCTTCGTGATGTCGCGGGCCAGGCGGAAGCTTTCCGCATCGTCGATCTTGTCGGGCTGCACGATCACGCGGACTTCGCGGCCGGCCTGGATGGCGAAGGCGCTCTCGACGCCCTCGAAGGACGACGAAATTTCTTCCAGTTTCTCGAGCCGCTTGATGTACGTTTCCAGCGTTTCGCGGCGCGCCCCCGGACGTGCGGCGGACAGGGCGTCGGCGGCGCCGACCAGCACGGCGATGACGGACGTCGGTTCCGTGTCGCCGTGATGGGAAGCGATGCTGTTGATCACGACGGGATGCTCCTTGTACTTTTTCGCGATTTCCACCCCGATCTCGACGTGGGATCCCTCCACTTCGTGATCCAGCGCCTTGCCCATGTCGTGCAGCAGTCCGGCCCGTTTGGCGAGGGCGACGTCTTCGCCGAGTTCGGCGGCCATCAACCCGGCCAGGTGGGCCACCTCGATCGAATGCTTCAGCACGTTTTGCCCGTAGCTGGTGCGGAATTTCAGCCGTCCCAAAATTTTGATCAAATCCGGGTGCAGGCCGTGCACGCCGACTTCGAAGGTGGCCTGTTCGCCGTATTCGCGGATGCGTTCATCCACTTCCTTGCGCGCTTTCTCCACCATTTCCTCGATGCGCGCCGGATGGATGCGCCCGTCGGCCACCAGTTTTTCCAGCGAGGTGCGGGCGATTTCCCGGCGGATCGGATCAAAACCGGAAAGAATGACGGCCTCGGGGGTATCATCGATGATGAGGTCGATGCCGGTCAACGTTTCCAGTGCGCGGATGTTGCGTCCTTCCCGCCCGATGATGCGCCCTTTCATTTCCTCGTTGGGCAGGTTGACCACCGTGACGGTCGTTTCCGCCACGTGGTCCGCCGCGCAGCGCTGGATGGCCAGGGCGATGATGTCCCGCGCCTTCTTGTCTGCTTCTTCCTTCGCCTGCGTCTCGATCTGCTTGATCAGCTGGGCGGCTTCATGCCGCGCCTCCTGTTCCACCTGGCTCAGGATGAGCTGTTTCGCTTCTTCCGACGTCAGGCCGGATATGCGCTCGAGCTCCTGCAGCTGCCGGCGGTGCAGCTCTTCGACCTGCTTCTGGATTTCCTCGATTTTCCGTTCCTTGTGGTTCAGGGCTTCTTCCTTGTGTTCCAGGGATTCCAGTTTTTTGTCCAGCGTTTCTTCTTTCTGCATCAAGCGGCGTTCCTGCCGCATGATTTCGTTCCGGCGTTCGCGAATGTCCCGGTCGGCTTCGGCCCGGAGCTTGAACACTTCGTCCTTCGCTTCCAGGATCGTTTCCTTCTTCAGCGCCTCCGCTTCGTGCTTCGCCTTCTCGATGATCTGGCTCGCCGCCTGCTCGGCGCTGGAAATTTTCGCCTCGGCGATCGATTTGCGGATGAAATAACCAATCCCAAAGCCAAGAACTCCGACAACGAGAACGATCAGGATCCAATGGGTGGTGGCCATCTGTTTTCACCTCCTCGTGTGCACCAAGGGGGTCAGCCTTGGGAACGTATGCAGTTTTCAATCCATTCCAACCGATCCACAATTTGGGATTTCGGGCTCTCCGAACGACTTCACGGCGGATCAAAAACAAAAGAAAAGTGTAATGGTTTTTCATTACACTTAAAATCATTGTATCTTTTGCGCAAGAAAAATGTCAAGCGTGTCCGGGAACGGCCGAAAGAGCGGGCTTCATTCCTTTTTCCGGCCCCCGTCCGGCGTGTATCCGCCGGCCCGCTCCTCTTCCGGAAGCCCGTTTTTCAGCTTCATCACCACGCTGCGGGCGACGTCCGCGGGGAATCCGCGCCGAAGAAGCAGGTTCATCGCCTTGCGCAGCCGCACCGGCGGCTCGCCCCGGATGGACGGCCACCGTCTGGACGCCAGGCGCCAGGCCTGCTCCCATTCGTCCCGCGGATCGATCGACGCCAGGGCGCGCTCGGTTTCCGCTTTGCCGATGCCTTTGCCGAGCAGTTCGCGGCGGATCCACTGCCGGCCCTTGCCGCCCAGCCTGAGCCGCTGGCCGGCCAGCGCCTCGGCATAGGCGGCGTCGTCCACCAATCCCTGCTCTTCCAGCCGTTCCATCACCCGGTCAATCACGTCCGGCGCGTGGCCCTTTGCCTGCAGCCGGGCGCGCACCTCGCCGGCGGACCGCATGGCCCGGCCGAGATACAAAACGGCGTCCCGGTACGCCCGCTGCCGGCCGTCTTCCTCCAGCGCTTCCCGCTCCGCCTGTTCGCTCACCGTCGCACCCTTGACGAGGCGGAAGCGGACCAGAACATCCTCGTGGACGGCAAACGAGTGCCCGTCGTTCAGCACGATGCGGTAAACCCCCTTCCGGCGGGGGTCGGATTCCACCCTGACGATGACGCGGTCATCCGGTTCCATGGTCCCGTCGCGCCTCCTTTCCGGCCGGTCCGTTCCCGCCGGGCGCAAGCGGCCGGCCCCCAGTCAAAAACCCGCCCCGGCCGCATGGCCGCCGGGCGGGTCCGGCGTCCGGTCATTCCAAATCGACCGGATCGTCCGCAAAATCGTCCGAAGCCGACAGCGACGCGCCGAGGGAGACCGATCCGCTGACGGCGCGGATCTGCTCCTCGATTTTTCTGGCCAGTTCCGGATGGTCTTTCAGGAACTGCTTGGCATTCTCGCGGCCCTGTCCGAGCCGTTCGCCTTCGTAGGAAAACCAGGCGCCGCTTTTCTGGATGATGTCCAGCTCGGTGCCGATGTCGATGATGCTGCCTTCCCGCGAAATGCCTTCCCCGTACATGATGTCGATCTCCGCCTGCTTGAAGGGGGGCGCCACCTTGTTTTTGACCACCTTGATGCGGGTGCGGTTGCCCACCAGTTCGTTGCCCTGCTTGATCGACTCGACGCGGCGCACTTCCAGCCGGATCGAGGCGTAAAACTTCAGCGCCCGGCCGCCCGGCGTCACTTCCGGATTGCCGAACATGATGCCCACTTTCTCCCGCAGCTGGTTGATGAAGATGGCGATCACCTTCGTCTTGCCGATGGCGCCGGACAGTTTCCGGAGCGCCTGGGACATCAGGCGCGCCTGCAGCCCGACGTGGGCGTCGCCCATCTCCCCTTCGATTTCCGCCTTCGGCACCAGGGCGGCGACGGAGTCGATGACGATGATGTCCACGGCACCGCTGCGCACGAGGGCTTCGGCGATTTCCAGCGCCTGTTCGCCGGTGTCCGGCTGCGACAAAAGCAGCTCGTCGATGTTGACGCCCAGCCGCTTCGCATAGAGCGGATCGAGGGCGTGTTCCGCGTCGATGAACGCGGCCGTTCCGCCAAGCCGCTGCACTTCGGCGATGGCGTGCAGGGCCACGGTCGTCTTCCCCGACGATTCCGGACCGTAAATTTCGATGATGCGCCCCCGCGGAAACCCGCCGACGCCGAGGGCGATGTCGAGGGCCAGCGAACCGCTGGACACCGTTTCCACCTGAACGTTGGCCGATTCTCCGAGCCTCATGATGGACCCTTTGCCGAACTGTTTTTCGATTTGTTTCAGCGCCATCTCCAAGGCGGCCCGACGGTCTGACAAAACACTCACGTCCCCTTTGCCTGCAATTCTTGTTCAACATGGCATGACCATGCCGAAGCTTCTAACCGCGCGCGCTCGCGGCTTGTCCATCCGCGCCGGCGCCGGAGCGGCTTCCCGGCGGCGGACGGCGCCGGCGGTTCGGCGGCCCGCCGTCCGCGCATTCCGTTCGCGCTTCATCACCATGATACCTCTTTCGTGGTCGGATGCCAAGAGGTTTTTCGAACATACATTCGTTTTTTCCGCCCGCACCGTCCCGCCCCGCCGGCGCGGAACGAAAAAGCACCGCAACAAAACGGCATCGTTCTGTTACGGTGCTTCCGCATCCCGGATGATCGTTTTCAACAGAAAAATTACCACATTTTCCCTCCGACGGCAAGATGGCTGCCGGCCGATGCCGCCATCCCGCCGGCGGCGCGCCGTCCCGGCCCGTGACGGTCTTGCCGGCGCCCGTCCGGCATCCGGACGAACGGTCGCGCCGTCACTTTTCCTTCGCCCATTGCCAGAGGCAAAACAGCGCGTGGCGGGCGGCGCGGAGCCGGATCCCGTGGCGGCCGCCGGACAGGTTCAGGCGCATCGCCCGCGCCGGTTCGCCGCGGGCCGCCATGCCGACGTACACGAGGCCGACGGGTTTCCTTTCGGAATGGGCGGGACCGGCGACGCCCGTGATGGAGACGGCCGCGTCCGTTCCGGTCAGGCCGAGCAGGTTGGCGGCCATCGCCAGCGCCGTTTCCTCGCTGACCGCCCCCGGCGCCTCCGGACCTTCGAGCAATGCCGCCGGGACGCCGAGCCCTTTCGTCTTCCATTCGTTTGAATAGACGATGAGGCCGCCGTGGAACACGGCCGAACTGCCCGGCACGCTCGTGACGAGCTGACCGAGCAGGCCGCCGGTGCAGCTTTCCGCGACGGACAGGGTGAGTTTCTTCTCCGCCAAAAGGCGGACCACCGCTTCCTCGAGGCTGATGTCCTCTTCCGCAAACAGATGGGCGCCGGCGCGCCGGCGGATTTCCGCGAGGACCGGCGCCATGCGCCGGTCGGCTTCCTCCCGGTCCGCCGCCCGCGTCGTCGCCCGCAAGGTGACCACGCCGTCGGAAGCGTACAGCGCCAGCGTCGGGTCCGACTGGCGGCGGAACAGGTCTTCCAGCGCCGCCTCCAGGGCGGATTCGCCGATGCCGGCAAATTTCAGCATGCGCGAAATGATCGGCTTCTCGCCGCCGAGGCGGCGCTCGATCCACGGGCGGGCGTACCGGTCGAACATCGGCTCCATTTCCCGCGGCGGTCCGGGCAAAAGCACGTACAGCTTCCCGTCGTGCTCCAGCGCCGTGCCGACGGCCATGCCGGTGTCATTGGGCAGCGCCTCGCCCCCTTCGACGTACATCGCCTGGCGCACGTTGTTTTCGGGCATCGGCATGCGCCGTTCTTCATACACCTGCCGGATTTTCGCCAGGGCCGCTTCGTCGGTCGCCAGTCCCCTTCCCGTCACGTCCGCCAGCACGTCCCGCGTGATGTCGTCGACGGTCGGCCCGAGCCCGCCGGTCAGCACCACCAGGTCGGCCCGCCCGGCCGCGAGCCGGATCGCCTCGGACAGCCGCGCGGGATTGTCGCCGACCACCGTCTGCCAATAGACGTTGATGCCCATTTCCGCAAAACGCCGCGACAGATAGCGGGCGTTCGTGTTGACGATCTGGCCGAGCAAAAGTTCCGTGCCGACCGCGATCAATTCCGCATTCACGCGCCGTCCCCCCTCATACGGCAAAACCGGTGCCGTCCCGAAAAGCGGCCGCCCGGTTTCGTTTCCTCACGCTTTGTCGCTGAACTGGATCACGTTTTTGCTTTTGACGAAATAATCGATGCCGGAATAAATCGTGATGACCGCCGCCGTCCACACGGCGATCTGGTCGAACGGAATGCCGAAATAGAAAAAAGGAAAGTTGTTGATCAGCGTGGCGATGATGGCAATGATCTGGGTGACGGTTTTCCACTTGCCCCACCGGCTCGCCGGGATGACCACCTGGTTGAGCAGCGCCACCTGGCGCAGCGCCGTCACGGCGAATTCCCGGCTGATGATGATGATCGCCGCGAGGGCGCTCAGTTTGTCCATTTCCACCAGCGAGATGAGCACCGTGGCCACCAGCAGTTTGTCCGCCAGCGGATCGAGCAGCTTGCCCAGGTTGCTGACCATCTGGCGTTTCCGGGCGATGTAGCCGTCCAGGCTGTCCGTCGAGGCCGCGATGATGAAGATGAGGCAGGCGATGATCTGGTTCCAGGTGATCGTGAACGACTTGCCCATCATCTCCGGCATGGTGATGGTCGGCAAATTCAGATTGACGAGCAGAAAAAACATGATCACCGGAACGAGAAACAGGCGCGCCAGCGTGATGCGGTTGGCCAGATTCATGATACCGCAACCCCCGACAGGTCGTATTCGAACGCGTGGGTGATCCGGACTTTCTGGAACGAGCCGATTTCCGGCCGGCCGCCGCTGACGAACACCTCGCCGTCCACCTCCGGCGCGTCGTACATCGACCGTCCCACGTACACGTCATTGCGCCCGTCATACCGTTCGATCAGCACATCCAGCACTTTGCCGACGTGTTTGGCGCTCACTTCCCGGGCGATTTCCCGCTGCACTTCCATGAGCGTGTGCGCCCGCCATTCCTTCACGTCGTCCGGCACCTGGTCCGGCAGGCGGGCGGCAGGCGTCCCTTCTTCCCGGGAATAGGTGAACACGCCGAGCCGGTCGAATTTGATCTCCCGCACGAAATCGACCAGCCGGTTGAAATCGTCCTCCGTCTCGCCGGGGAAACCGACGATGAGCGACGTGCGCAGCGCCACGTCGGGGATGCGCGAGCGGATTTTGTCGATCAGCGCCCGCACGTCCTTCTCCCGGCCCGGCCGGCGCATGCGCTTCAGGATCGCGTCCACGCTGTGCTGCAGCGGCAGGTCGACGTATTTGCAGACTTTCGGGTTGTCCGCCATCGTGTCGATCAGCTCGTCCGTGAAAAACCCCGGGTAGGCGTAATGGAGGCGCACCCAGGCGATGCCCGGCACTTCCGACACCCGGTTCAGGAGTTCCGGCAGCTTGAACGAATCATACAGATCGCGGCCGTAGTTGGTGGAGTCCTGGGCGATCAGGCTCACTTCCCGCACGCCCTGGGCGGCCAGTTCCTCGACTTCCGCCACGATCGATTCGATGGTGCGGCTGCGGAACCTGCCCCGCATCATCGGAATGCTGCAGAAGGTGCAGGCGTTGTCGCACCCTTCGGCAATTTTGACGTAGGCGGTGTAGCGGGGCGTGGACAGCCTGCGCGGCAGCCGCCGCTCGTAATTGAACACGGGATTGCCGACGTAGACCGGTTTTCGGCCCTGGAGCGCTTCCCGCACGATGTCGGCGATGCGCGGAAAGTCGCCGGTGCCGACGATGCCGTCGATCTCCGGCATTTCCTTCATCAGCTCTTCCTTGTACCGCTGGGTGAGGCAGCCGGACACGATGAGCGCCTTCAGGGCGCCGGTTTTTTTGTAGTCCGCCATGTCCAGAATCGTGTTGACCGACTCTTCCTTGGCCGCGTCGATAAACCCGCACGTGTTCACGACGATGACGTCGGCCTCCTCCGGTCGGTCGGCAAGCCGGAACCCGTGCTCCGCCACGATGCCGGCCATGATTTCCGAATCGACCAGATTTTTCTCGCAGCCCAGCGTGACGAAATGGATGGACCCGAGATCCGCCTTCGCGCTGCCGCCGGTTTCGCCCTTGCCGCCGGTTTTTTCTCTCTTTTTGAAGTTCCTGGTGAACTCGACCTCAACCGTTTGCGCCATCGATTTCGCTCCACTCTTTTCGTTCTCGGTTTGCCGTCCCGCCCTGGACGGACAAAAAAAGGCCGCCGGTCGTCAGCGGTAGTTGACAAACTGCAGTTCGATCGGCAGGTCCGCGCTTCTCAGCGTCTGGATCACCTTTTGCAAATCGTCCTTGCTCTTGCCCGACACGCGGATCTGGTCGCCCATGATCTGGCTTTTCACTTTCAGTTTCGAATCCCGGATGATCGTGTTGATCTTTTTCGCGTTTTCCTGATCGATGCCCTGCTTCAGGCGGATCCGCTGGCGCACCGTTCCCTGGGCGGCCGGTTCCGCCTTGCCGTAATCGAGGTTTTTGATCGGGACGTTCCGTTTGGCCAGTTTGGACAGCAAAATGTCCACGACGGCTTTCAGTTTGTATTCGTCATCGGAGATGACCACCAGTTCGTCCTTCTCCAGCGTGACGTCGCTTTTCGACCCTTTGAAATCAAACCGCGTCGAGATTTCCTTCATCGTCTGGTTGACCGCGTTGGACACTTCCTGCAGATCCACCTTGGAGACGATGTCAAAAGAGTTTTCGCCGGCCATCGCCGAAAACCCCTCCTTCCTCACATCCTTCACGATTATACCAATAAAAAAACAACAAGAAAAGGCACCCCGAAAGCGGGATGCCTTAGGCCCGGCTGCCTTCCCGGAACCCGATCAGCGCGCCGAGCACCAGATGGGCGGAAAAAAAGCCGACGAGCAGATACCCCCATTTGTCGGGCAGAAGGTACACCCCGAGCAAAAGACCCGCTGCGCCCGCAGCGAGCACGGCAAGGGCGGTCCGCATGGCCGCGCCTCCTTCAGGCTCCCCGGCCCGGTTCCGGAACGGACGTCCCATCGGGCACGAGGTCGATCTGCACTTTGCGGGGGTTGGCCGAGTCGCCGACTTTGACGTCCAGCCCGTTCACCGTCATCTTGAGGGCGTTGGCCCGGCCGATATGGAAAAATGCGCCGCCGTCGAACACCCATTCGCGCCGGTCGCCCTTGTTCAGCATCAGGTTGCCTTCCACCACTTCCCCGTTCTCGTCGTCCTTGCGGATGGCCATCCAGCAGCGGTCGCCGACAATCTCGATGGCGACGACAAGCTGCGTGCTGCCGGAAAGCGTGTAATAGTCGCGGATGCCTTCCGTTTTCACCAACGTGATGGCGGGTTCGGGCTCCGTTTCCGGTTCGGGTTCGGTTTCCGGCTCGTCCGCCGGCGGCGTTTCCGCGGGTTCGGGCTGTTCCTGCGCGGCGACCCGGTCCGTCAGGGGCAGCGAATCCCGCGCTGCGTCGCCGTCCCGGCCCAGCCCGAAGTAGCCGTTCAGCATGAAGTAGTAGAAAACGGCGAGAATCAGAAGGGGAAAGGAAATGAAAAGCAGCGCCGACAGCCAGCGGTTGATCCGCTGGGTGTTCCGCGGCGTCTTTCTCCTGCGGCGGCGGGATGGTTCCGCCTTCGTCTCAACCGGAGGTTCCGCCGCTTCGGGACGGTACAGTTTGAGCACTTCCGCCGGATCGAGATCGACCGCCTCGGCATAGCTGCGGATGAACGCCCGCACGTAGAAATTGCCGGGCAGCACCTTGTAATTCCCTTCCTCGATGGCCTCCAGGTAACGCTTGCGGATTTTTGTCGTTTCCTGCAGGTCATCCAGGGTCAGGCCCCGCTGCGTTCGCGCCTTCTTCAGCAGCTGTCCCAGTTCAGACATGGTTCACCTCCTAGCGCACGATCGTGGTGCCAAAAGGCAAAAAACGCCGTGCGGCGTTATGCGCGCATTGCGAAAGACCCGCCAACGGCCAGGCGCCGGTCGCCGCGGCCGGTGTTTCCTGTATATCAATAGTTCTACAATTTTCGGCATAATCCTGCCGGCAAATTTCCAATTTCAAAGTTATTTTAGGAGCCGTCCGCCACATTTATGACGGCAAGGAAAAAAGCCTTCTTGCGAAGGCTTCGGGGCGGCTTCACTTCAGACCGTCCACGTATTTGACCATCAGCCGGGCGATCGTCTTTTTCTCCTCTTCGTCGGCCACGTCCCACAGTTCCTTGAGCAGCCGCTCTTCCCCGTTTTTCGGGTCGACCTTGTCGCTGAGGAACTCGCCGATCTGGAACGCCAGCTTGCTGATGGTTTCCTCGCTCATGCCGGCTTTTTTCGCCTGATCCACCCGGTCGGCCAGGAACTGTTTCCACTTCTCGAACGTTTCCAGCACGGTTGCCATCTGGATCTCCTCCTGTCTTCATGGTGGCGGACATCCGTAGCATGCGCACCGCGCATGAAAAATATGCGCCCGCCGGGCGCCGACGGCGGATTCTCACGTGACGATGCCGCCGTTCGGGCTGATGATCTGCCCGGTGATGTACCCGGATTCCGGCAGCGCCAGGAAATAGACGAGGGCGGCGATTTCTTCGGGGCCGGCCAGCCGGCCGGCGGGAATGTCGCTGACGAGAAGCCGCCGGTCCTCCTCGTCCAGATGGTCCAGCATGGCCGTGTCCACCGCGCCGGGCGCCACCGCATTGACGGTGACGCCGGAAGGCGCCAGTTCCTTCGCCAGCGCCTTGGTGAACGCGTTGACGCCGCCCTTGGAGGCGGAATAGACCGTTTCGCAGGACGCGCCGGCGATGCCCCAGATGGAGGAGATGTTGATGATGCGGCCGAACCGGCGGCGGATCATGCGCGGCATGAACGCCTGGGTGCAGAGGAACATCCCTTTCAGGTTGACGTCCATCACCCGGTCCCAGTCTTCCTCCGTCACGTCGGACAGAAGTCCCCAATGGGCCACGCCGGCGTTGTTGACGAGAATGTCCGGCTCCATGCCGTGCTGCGCCAGCTTGTCGCGCATGCGCAGAATCTGTTCCCTGGACCGCAAATCCGCGGCGACGGTCAGGACCGCCGCGGCGCGGGGCAGGCACCGCCGGGCCACCTCGTTGGCGGCCTCGTGGTTCGATTTGTAATGAATGGCCACGCGATAACCCGCAGCCGCGAAGCGCTCGGCGATGGCGCCGCCGATGCCGCCGCTGGCCCCGGTGACGAGCACCGTCGTTTCCGACGGGCCGAGCCAGTTGTCGGGTGTGCGGCCCGAACCGTTTTGCCGCTGCGCCGCTTCTTCCTTCACGGACGTTCCCCTCTCCCGTCATGCGTTTCAGCGATTTTCGCCGCTTCTCACGATGGAAACCGCCAGCCGGTCCCAGTTGACGTGTTCTTCGAATCGGGCCCGGACGTCCGCCAGGGTCAGCGATTCGTACACGTCCAGCCAGCCGAACGGATCGATGCCGCGGAAGCGGTGTTTCGTGTATTCGTGGGCGACCGCCTCCGGCGAGTTGAACATGCGCAGGAAATGGCCGATCCGTTTCCGCCGCTGCCGTTCGAAATCCGCCTCGTCAAACCCGTTCCGGGCGATTTTGCGGACCCCTTCCTTCACCCGTTCGATCAGGCGTTCGGGATCCCGCGTGTCGCCGCCGATCATGGAAAACGCGTAGCGGTCCGTCATCTGACAATCGAAACCGAACGTGTCGGAAATCAGGTTTTCGTCGTACAGCGCCTGGTAAAGCTCGGACCCCGGCCCGAGCACGAGATCGAGCATGATCCGCGTGGCCGCTTCCTGCCGGGCGAGGGCGGCGCCGCCGGCGGCGGGCTTCTTTTCCTTGAAGCCGAAATAGCACTTCGGCAGCGCCACGGCTAGCTCCGTGACGTTCACGGGCCGGTGGACCGCCTCCGGCTCCTCCGGATACAGGCGTTCCGGCGGGACGTAGGCGCCGAACCCCTTGCCCGCCTGGTTGGACCGGATGCGTTCCATGAGGCGCTCCGGTTCCACGTTGCCGACGACAAACAGCAGCATGTTGGCGGGATGGTAAAACGTTTCGTGGCACAACTGCAGCGTTTCCTTGTCGATGGCGGCGATCGATTCGAGGCTGCCGGCGATGTCGATGCGGATCGGATCCAGCGCGTACATCGCCCCGATCAGGCCGTAATACACCCGCCAGTCGGGATGGTCCCGGTACATCTGGATTTCCTGGCCGATGATGCCCTTTTCCTTCTCCACGTTCTCGTCCGTAAAATAGGGGGACTGCACGAAATCGAGCAGCGTTTCCACGTTTTCTTCCACATCGCGTGTGGCGGAAAACAGGTAGCTCGTGCGGTCGAAGCTGGTGAAGGCGTTGGCCGAGGCGCCGTGCGCGGCGAATTTTTGGAACACGTCGCCGTCCGGCTCCTCGAACATCTTGTGCTCGAGAAAATGGGCGATGCCGTCGGGCAGCCCGACCTCCGTGCCGTCCGCCTTCCGGAACCGGTTGTCCGCCGAACCGTAGCGGGCGGAAAACACCGCGTACGTTTTGGAAAACCCGGTTTTCGGCAGCAGGCACACTTCCAGCCCGTTCGGCAGCGTGTCGCAGTACAGCGTTTCATGCAGGCGCCCGTAGCGGATCTCCTTCATCGCGCCTCTCCTCCTTGCCGGTCCCGCAGAAAATAGACCGTATCCATGCGAACCTGGCGCGCGATACGGACGACGTCATCCGGCGCAACATCCATGACCGCCCGGGCCAGCCCTTCCGGCGAGCGTCCGACGCCGGTGAGCACGGAGTTGAAATCGAAGGCGATCATGTCGAAGGCCGAATCGCCAAGTTCCTTCAGCTGGCTGACGATCAGCGCCTTCGTCTGCGCCATTTCGGCCTCGGACAGGCGGCCGGCGGCGAGCTGGTCCAGCTGTTCTTCGATGATGGAAAGCGCCCTGTCCCGGTTCTTTGCGTCGATGCCGGACTGGATCATGACCATGCCCTTGTAACCGTCGTAGCGGGACGAGGCGTAGTAGGCCAGGCTCGCCTTCTCGCGGACGTTGACGAACAGTTTGGAGTGCGGAAAACCGCCCAGGATGCCATTGTACACCAGCGCTGCCGGATAATCCGCGTCGGGCACCAGCACCGGCAGCACCAGCCCGATGTTCAGCTTGCCCTGCGAGACGTCGAGCGCCTCCTCGACCCGTTTGACCGCCGGCTTCGCCGCGGGAGGATCGCCGATCCGGTACGGCAGGGGCGTTTCGCGCGCGGCGTCGAACGACGCCGCCGCCAGTTCGAACACCGCTTCCGGCGTCACGTCGCCGGCGACGTACAGATCGATCTGCGCCTCGGCCAGCCATTGCCGGTAACGGCCGAACAGCGAGGCCGGCGTGATCGCTTCCAGATCACCGATGACGCCCAGGGCGTTCAGCCGGAACGGATCGCCGGGAAACATCTCCTCCAGGCACCGCTCCGCCGCGTAACGGATTTTGTCGTTGATGACGGCTTCCAGCCTTTTTTGCACCGTCGCCTTTTCCGCTTCGACGTACCGGGCGACGAAGCGGCCGTTTTCCAGGGCCGGCCGGCACAGCGTCCCGATCAGGAAGCGCAGCGCGTCCCGAAGCATGCCGTCCCCGCCCTTTGCGGACACGTAGCGGTCCGCCACCGCATCCAGGCGGAACTGGATGATCTGGTTGTTGCCCCGCTTGTACACGTCGAAACCGAACGAAGCGCCGTACAGTTCGTCCAGTCTGGCGCGGAAGGCGCGGGTTTCCGGATAATCCGCGGACCCGCGCCTGAGCACGAAGGGAATGACGGCGTTGGCCGTGACGGTTTCCTCCAGCAGCGGGGAACCGGCATACAGGCTGACCGAATACGTCTTGAACCTGCCGGACGGCAGGACGTGCACCCGGATGCCGTTGATTTCCTTTCGAATGAACGGACTTGCCGACATGGCGTTCCTCCCTGCATCATGATCCGAATACTGCCAGTATAATGGAAAAAGCAGCCGGCCGGCTACTTTTTCACATGCAGAAAATGTGCTTGCCGATTTTTTTCACCTGCGGCCTTGTCCAGATCCAGGCGCTGGTGGCCGTTTCGGGGTTGAAGTAGTAGAGGCAGCCGCCCGTCGGATCCCAGCCGTTGACGGCGTCACGCACCGCCTTCTTCGCCGTTTCGTTCGGCGTGAGCCAGATCTGGCCGTCGGCCACCGCCGTGAAGGCGCCGGGCTGGAAAATGACGCCGTGCACCGTGTTGGGAAAAAGCGGCGATTTGACGCGGTTCAGGATGACGGCCGCCACCGCCACCTGCCCTTCATAGGGCTCGCCCCTCGCTTCGCCGTAGACCGCGTTGGCCATGATCGTCAGGTCGTTCTCGGTCAGCCCGAGGCTGTTCGAGGTGGCAAGACCGCCGCCCGACTGGCCGGTTTTCGGTTTTTCCATGGTCATGTCCGGCGTCCATTTTTTGGTCGCTTCCCACAGTTTCAGTTTCGTCTTCGGCCCGACGATGCCGTCGGCGGTCATGCCGAATTCCCACTGGAACCATTTGACCGACCGCAGCGTGCGCCAGCCGTAGATGCCGTCCACCTTGCCGTCGTAAAACCCGAGATATTTCAATCGGCCCTGCAGCTCCTCCACGTCCTTGCCCGTCGAGCCGTACTTGATGATGGCGCTGCTGAACGCTTCCTCGCTGCGCGGCTGCTCTTTCAATTGATAGGCCGCCAGCAGGCAGACCGTGAGGAGCAGCGCGACGATTACCAGTCTCTTGTTCATGCATGCCCAACCTTTCGCTTGCTGGTTCAGTCCGTAGTATGAGAAAAGGGGCATGCTTCTATGCAGGGCCGCCGCGCCCGGCCGGAAGGCCGGACGCGGCGGCGGAAGCGGCGCCGGGCAACAGGGAGCGGCGTCAGGCGCCGGTGCGGCTGTTCATGTACTGCTCCAGGGTCATGAGCACGTCACGGGGTTTGCTGCCTTCATACGGGCCGATGATGCCCGCCGCCTCCATCGAATCGATCAGCCGCGCCGCCCGCGTGTAGCCGATGCGAAGCCGCCGCTGGAGAAGGGAAACCGACGCCTGGCGGGCTTCCAGCACGATCATGACCGCCTGGTCGAACAGTTCGTCGCGGAATTCGTCCTCCTCTTCCCCGCCTTCGTCCACTTCGGGCACCAGTTCTTCGCGGTATTCCGCCTCGGCCTGGGCGCGCACGTAATTGACGACGGCTTCCACTTCCTTGTCGGACAGGAATGCGCCCTGCACGCGGATCGGCTTCGTCTCGCCGACCGGCAGGTACAGCATGTCGCCGCGGCCGAGCAGTTTTTCCGCGCCGGCCATGTCCAGGATGGTGCGGGAATCGACCTGGCTGGACACGCCGAAGGCGATCCGCGACGGGATGTTGGCCTTGATCACCCCGGTGATCACGTCGACGGACGGGCGCTGGGTGGCGATGATGAGATGGATGCCCGCCGCCCGCGCCATCTGGGCCAGGCGGGTGATGGCATCCTCCACGTCGTGGGGCGCCACCATCATCAGGTCGGCCAGCTCGTCCACGATGACGACGATGTAGGGCAGCCTCTCCCGCCCCTCTTCCGCCGCCGCCGCATTGTAGCCCTCGATGTTGCGGATGCCGGATTTGGAAAACAGCTCGTAGCGCTTTTCCATTTCCTGCACGATTTTTTTCAGGGCCAGGGATGCCCGCCGCGGATCGGTGACGACCGGCGCCAGCAGATGGGGAATGCCGTTGTACACGTTCAGCTCCACCATCTTCGGGTCCACCATCAGGAATTTGACCTCGTCGGGCCGCGCCTTGTACAGGATGCTGACGATGATCGCGTTGATGCAGACGGATTTGCCGGAGCCGGTGGCGCCCGCCACGAGCAGGTGGGGCATCCGGGCCAGGTTGGCCACGATGGGCTGTCCGGCAATGTCCCGGCCGAGCACGAAGGTCAGTTTGGAGGGCGAATCGCGGAAAGCCGGCGTCTCCATCACTTCGCGCATCGTCACGATGGACACTTCGTCATTGGGCACCTCGATGCCGATGGCGGATTTGCCGGGAATCGGCGCCTCCATGCGGATGTCCCTGGCCGCCAGCGCCAGGGCGATGTCGTCGGTGAGCGACACGATGCGGCTCACCTTCACGCCGGCTTCCGGCGTGATCTCGTAGCGGGTGACCGCCGGTCCCCGCACGACTTCGGAAATTTTCGCCTTCACGCCGAAGCTGGCCAGCGTCTGCTCCAGCTTGCGCGTTTTCTCCTGGAGGCCGGCCATGCCCACGCCCCGCGCCGCGGCAACCGGACGGGCCAAAAGATGGGGCGGCGGCAGCTTGTACGGCCTCTCCTTCGGGACGGACGGCGGAACCGGCGGGCTTTCCTCTTCCCCGCCGGGTTCCCCGTCCGCCCCGGCCGCGTTGCCGGCCCCGCCGGGTTCACCGGCGGGCGGCGTCCGGTCCGCTTCCGCCTGCTCCTCGAAATGCCGGAACACGACGGTTTCGCCCGCCGGCCCATCCTCTTCGGGGGGCTCCGCGGCGAACGGCTCTTGCGGCCCGTCCTGCCGGACGTGCGCCTCCTCTTCCCGTTCATCCGGCAATGCTTCGGGAACGGGAGGGGCGTCCGTCCGTTTCCCGAACCCGAACAGCCGGAAGCGGCCGGTCCGCCCCGCGCGCTCCCGCGCGTCTTCCTGCGGGAAACCGGCTTCCCCGGTCCCGGCGTGGGCGGCGAAAGCGGGAGCCGCTTCTTCTTCCGGGCCGACCGGGAGCTCCTCCTCTTCCTCGTCCTCCTCGTCCGCCGGGACGGCGGCCGCCGCGGCGGCGGCCGGTCTCCTGCGCTTTTTCCGGAACAGCCCGGACATCAGTCGGATTTCGCGGCCCGTTTTGGCAAAGGCTTTGACCAGCGCGTTGTTGAGACGGCGGAAAAATTCCACGTAGGACCATCCGGTCAGGTACAGCAGGGCGACCGGGATGAGGGCGAACAGCACGAACCGGGAGCCCGTGTAGTCGAAAAACAGAAACAGCACGCCGAACACGAGGGCTCCGATCATGCCGCCGCCCGCGCCGGCGAGAAAATCGTCATAGGTAATGGCCGCGTCGAACAGAAACTGCCTGAGGTTGTCGAACGGATCGGAAAACACGACGGCGGCGGACAGCTCGCCGTCCGGATACAGCTGGCGGAACGTCGCGATGCTGAGCAGCCCGAGCCGGATCAGGACCAGCAGGGTGACGCCCGTCATCCGGTGGGACCACCGGCCCGGCCATTTCCGCTTGATCATCACGTAAAGGCCGACGTAGATGGCGGCAAGCGGAAGGATGAACGCCCATTCGCCGGCGAGAAACAGGCAGATGTAGTTGAGGGCGCGGCCGAAAGGCCCCATGCCGGGCGCTTCCCCCCGGCCGGCGGCCAGCGCGATGACGGAAGCGATCAGGATCAAGATGCCGTAGACTTCGTATGTAAACGATGCGTTGCTCTGTTTTTTCCGTTTTCGTCTGGACAAGCGAGGCACCCCCGTAGCGAAAATTATACCATATTTCGGATAAGGGATGGGGGAAGCGCAATGAAAAAGGTTGTCCGGGAATCCCGTAACCGGTTTCCGCGGACAACCCGATGAGTGATCTGGTTTTCGAACGTTTTTTTGTTAATGGATTTAAAATTTTTTGGAATTAAACTTCCATGATGATCGGAAGAATCATCGGCCGCCTGCGCGTCTGTTCGTACAGGAAACGGCCAAGCGCTTCCTTGACGTGGTTTTTCAGCGAGGACCATTCGTTGATGTTTTCCGTCATCAGACGGTGGAGGGTGTCCTTCACGATTTTGTTCGCTTCCTCCAGAAGCCCTTCCGACTCCCGCACGTACACGAAGCCGCGGGAAATGATGTCCGGGCCGGACAAAATGGCGCCGTCCTGCTTGCTGAGGGTCACCACGACGACCAGGATGCCGTCCTGGGACAGCAGTTTCCGGTCGCGCAGGACGATGTTGCCGACGTCGCCGACGCCGAGCCCGTCGATCAGCACGTTGCCGGCCGGCACCTTGCCGGCGCGGCGGCCGACGCCGCCCGAAAATTCGACCACGTCGCCGTTGTCGATCAGGAAGATGTTGCCGGGATCGACGCCGACGAGTTCCGCCAGTTTGCCGTGCTGGTACAGCATCCGGTATTCCCCGTGGATCGGGATGAAATACTTCGGCTTCATGAAGTTGAGCATCAGCTTCAGGTCTTCCTGGCTGCCGTGGCCGGACACGTGCACGCCGGTGGCGTGGCTCGGACCGTAGACGACGTTGGCGCCGAGGCGGAACAGTTCATCCACCGTGCGGCCGACCAGCCGCTCGTTGCCGGGAATCGGCGTGGCCGCGATGACGACGGTGTCGCCGGGCAGAATGTCCAGCTTCTTGTGCGTGGCGCGGGCCATGCGGGTCAGGGCGGACATCGGCTCTCCCTGGCTGCCCGTGCACAGGATGGCCACCCGGTCGGCGGGCAGCTTGTTCACCTCGTCCGGCTCGATCAGCATGCCTTCCGGCATGTGCAGATAGCCGAGATCCATCGCGATGTTCACGACGTTGATCATGCTCCGGCCGACCACCGCCAGCTTCCGGTTCGTCTTGACGCAGGCGTCGATCACCTGCTGGACGCGGTTGACGTTCGACGCGAACGTGGCCACGACGACGCGCTGTTTCGCCCGGCGGAAAATTTCCTCCAGCTCGACGCCGACGCTGCGTTCGGACCCCGTAAAGCCGGGCCGTTCCGCATTGGTGCTGTCGGACATGAGGACGAGAACGCCCTTCCTGCCGATTTCCGCCATTTTGTGCACGTCGGCGTACTGTTCGTTGACCGGCGTCTGGTCGAATTTGAAATCCCCGGTGTGCACCACGATGCCTTCCGGCGTTTCCAGAGCGATGCCGACCGAGTCCGGAATGCTGTGGTTCGTCCGGAAAAAGGTGGCGCGGATCGACCCAAGCTTGACCACGGAATCGCCATGGATCATGTGGCGCTTCGTCTCGTTCAGCAGTCCGGCTTCCTTCAGCTTGTTTTCGATCAGGCCCATCGTCAGTTTCGTGGCGTAGACCGGCACGTTCAGGTGCTTGAGGACATAGGGCAGGCCGCCGATATGGTCCTCGTGTCCGTGCGTTACCAAAATTCCCCTTACTTTGTCTCTATTTTCCAGCAGATACGTAATATCCGGGATGACGATATCGACACCGAGCATTTCTTCCTCGGGGAATTTCAGTCCGGAGTCGATGACCACGATGTCGTTGCCGTACTGCACGACATACATGTTCTTGCCGATCTCGCCCAATCCGCCCAGCGCGAAGACCGACAGAACATTGCTATTCTTTTTTGCCAAATGCGTTCTTACCTCCCGAAATGTTTGAGAAAATCAAGTCCGCACCAGGTCACTCGAAACCCATTATACATGATGGCGAAACAGAAACACAAGTGAGGAAAAAAAGAACGGCGCCTTCGCCCGTCGTCGGGGAACGCCGTTTGCGCCCGCGTTTTTCCCGGTTCTCTCGCTGCGGGCCGGTTCTGAACGTTCAGAACGGCTGCAGCCGGCGGCGGAGGGCCGCCTGTTCGTCTTCGGTCAGATCGGCCAGCGGCGGACGGACGCCGCCGACGTCCATCCCGCGAAACTTGAGGGCGTATTTGACCGGCACCGGATTCGGATAGACGAACAGCGCCTTGAACAGCGGCAGCAGTTCGCCGTGCAGTTCCGCCGCTTCCCGCACGTTTCCGGCCGTGAAGGCGTCCATCATCCGGCGGATTTTCCGGCCCGCCAGATGGCTGGCCACGCTGACGACGCCGTAGCCGCCGACGGCCATCAGCGGCAGGGTGAGCTCATCATCGCCGCTGTACAGTCTGAAATGGTCCGGCGTCTCCCGGATGATGCGGGTCGCCTGGGCGATATCGCCGCCCGCTTCCTTCACGCTGGTCACGTTGGGAAGTTCCTTCGCCAGCCGGATGACCGTGTCCGCTTCCACGTTGACGGCGGTGCGTTTCGGCACGTTGTACAGCATCACCGGCAGTCTGGTGGCCTCGGCGATCATTTTGAAATGCCTGTACAGCCCCTGCTGCGTCGGCCGGTTGTAATAGGGCGCCACGAGCAGGATGCCGTCCACGCCGATCCGTTCCGCTTCCTTCGTCAGATGCACGGAATGGGCCGTATCGTTGGAGCCGGTGCCGGCGATGATCCGGCAACGGCCGGCGGCCTGCTCCACCGCCGCGCGAAACAGCCCGAGTTTTTCTTCATCCGTCAGCGTCGGCGACTCGCCCGTCGTTCCGCACACGACGATGCTCTCCGTTCCCTGCTCTTCGATCAGATGGTCGACGAGCCGGCGGAAGGTGCCGAAATCGACGCGGTTTTCCTCGTCAAAGGGCGTCACCATTGCGGTGATGAGTCTTCCGAATTCCACGGCTTGCGTTCCTCCCGTATCGATTTGGTTGGACGGCGGCGGTCATGGTCCGGTTTGCGGCCTCAAGGCCCCCTTTTTCCGTTCCACCCCATTAATGTTTCATTATACCGCATCACGCGCCAGGTTCATAGCGGAATCGTTCGATGAGCACCGGCTGCAGCTGGCGGCCCGCCAGCGCCGCCTCGCACGTCTCCATCAGAAGATCCATGCGGGCGACGAGGGAGTTCGGCTTCGAAAGCGGCGCATCCTGTCCGAAAGGAACGAAATAGATGTTTTTTGTCGCCATCAGCCGCGCGATGTTGACCATGTTCAGCCCGAGGCCGTCATTGGTGGAGATCGCGATGACGACGGGACGCAAATTCCTCAGCTGGGCTTTGGCGGCCATCAGCACGGCGCTCTCCGTCATGGCGTTGGCCAGCTTGCTGACGGTGTTGCCGGTGCACGGCGCGATCACCAGCACGTCCAGCGTTTTGTTCGGTCCCAGCGGTTCCGCTTCGACAATCGAGGAAATGATATCATTCCCGGTCCGTTCTTTCAACTGTTTCCGCCAATCTTCCGCCTTGCCGAAGCGGGTGTCCGTCGTCAGAAGCGATTGGGAGATGATCGGAATGACGTTGGCCCCGGCATCCACGAACCGCTGGATTTGCGGCATCACCTCTTCGAACGTGCAATGGGAGCCGGACAGCGCAAATCCCACCGTTTTGTCACTCCAGTCCATGATGCATCCCTCGCTTTCTAGCTTCTTCGGAAAGCAGCCGGCCCAGCACGCCGGCCATGATCCGCCCGGCCGTCCTGGGCGCGACGATGCCCGGCAGGCCCGGTGCCAGGATCGCCTTGATGCCCCGTTTTTCGGCGAACCGGAAATCCGTGCCCCCCGGCCTGGAGGCGAGGTCGATGATGACCGCCCGCCGCGGCATCTCCGCGATCACCCGGGCGGTGATGATGAGGGCGGGTACGGTGTTGAACACGAGATCCGCATCGCCGGCTTCCCGGACCAGATCCGTCGTATAGAAGGGCGAAAGGCCCATCTCGAAGGCACGGGCAAACTGGTCCGGCCGGTGCACCCCCGTCCGCACCTTCGCGCCCAGCGACGCCAGGGAGCGGGCCAGCGTCATGCCGGTGCGGCCGAAGCCGAGCACCAGCGAGCGGCTGCCGTGGATCGTGAAATCGGTGTTCTGCATCGCCAGCATCAGGGCGCCTTCGGCGGTCGGAATGGAATTGTAGATCGCCACCTCGTCCAGCTCGAACAGCCGGACGACCTCGAGGCCGTGCCGGGCACAAAGGTCCAGAAGCCGCGCGTTGGCCATTCCCGCGTAAATTTTGGCGTGTTTCGGCAGCCGCTCGATGTGCTGTTCGCCCAACACCAGCTCCCGGTCCGTAAAAACGGACTCGACTTTACCCTTCTCGTCCGTTCCCACCGGCGGCAGCACCACCGCATCGGCGCCGGCGAACGCCTCTGGCACGAGATCGGCCTTCGTCACGCCGCCGGGAACGTCCGCCAGGTTGTCGTACCCGATCAGCGTGACGGCGGCGTCCCTGTCGGCCAGTTCGCGGATCACTTCCAACTGCCGGGCGTCCCCGCCGACGATCAGCACCCGGATACCGGTCAGCACGTGAACCCTCTCCCTTTTGCGCTTTCAAGACAGTTTATGCCTCCGCCCAAAGGGTGGTGAGAGGCATCCGTCCCGGCACCGGCATCCGGCGGCAAAAAAAATGACGGAGCTCCTCTTCGGACTCCGTCTTGTTTCCTTCATCCCCCGGCGCCGTCACGATTTCGGCCCGTCTTCCCCTGCCAAGCGGCGCTTTTTCAATGCGGCGTTTCAATCCGGCGCGTTCAGACGCCGGTGTGGCCGAATCCGCCCGCGCCGCGGGCGCTGTCCGGCAGTTCGTCCGTCTCCGCGAGCCGCACCTCGGGAACCCGCTGGAACACGAGCTGGGCGATCCGCTCTCCCCGGTTGATGGTGAACGGCTCCTGCCCGAGGTTGATGAGCAGCACCTTCACTTCCCCGCGGTAGTCCGCATCGATCGTTCCCGGCGAATTGAGGCAGGTGATGCCGTGCTTCAGCGCCAGGCCGCTGCGCGGTCGCACCTGCGCTTCCAGATCGGGCGGCATGCTCATGCAAAAGCCGGTGGGAACGAGCGCGCGCTCGCCGGGCCGCAGCACGAGCGGCTCCCGGACCGCCGCGTGGAGATCGAAACCCGCGGCCCATTCCGACATTTTGGCCGGCAGCGGCAGGTCGTCGTGGCCGGGAAGTCGTTTGATCAGCACTTCATAGGACAAGCGAATCCCTCCTCAGGGCGGTGATGGGAGCGTCGGAAACACCGACCATCGCCACCGCGAGCGGCCGGGAAAACAGATGGTCGAGGCAGCGCCTGATGTCGTCGTGGCTCACCCGGTCGATGCGGTCGATCAATTCATCGATGGAATGGTGCCGGCCCAAGAGCAGTTCATTTTTGCCGATCCGGTTCATGCGGCTGCCGGTGCTTTCCAGGCTGAGGATGAGGTTGCCTTTCAGCTGCTCCTTTCCCCTCGCCAGTTCGGCGTCGGTGATGCCGTGGTCCCGCACGTCGGCGAGGGTTTCGAGGGTGATGTCCAGCACTTCGCGGGTTTGCTCCGGCGCCGTGCCGGCGTAGATGGTGAACAGGCCGCAATCGGTATGGGCGGAATGGTACGAATAGACGGAATAGGCCAGGCCCCGTTTTTCGCGGATTTCCTGGAACAGCCGCGAGCTCATCCCTCCGCCGATCAGGTTGTTCAGCAGGATCATGCCGTACAGGTTCGGATGGTCGTAGGGGTAGCCCGGCAGGCTGAGACACAGATGGTTCTGCTCCGTCTTTTTCTCGTGGAAGACCAGTCCGCCGGCGAAGTCGGGCGCTTCGGCCGCTTCTTCGGATCCGGCCGGCGGAAAGGCGGAAAACCGTTCCCGGATCATGTCCAGCACGTTCGGCGGCACGCGGCCGGCCAGGGCGATGACGGTGTTGTCCGGCCGGTACCGGCGCCGCATGTAGTCCCGCAGGTCGCCGGGCGAAAAAGCGAGCAGCCGGTCCTTCAGGCCGAGGATGGACCAGGCCAGCGGATGTTCGCCGTAGGCGGCGCGGGAAGCCAGATCGTGGACGAGGTCGTCGGGCGTGTCCTCGTACATGGCGATCTCCTCGAGGATCACTTTCTTCTCCTTCTCCATGTCGTCCGGATCCAGCTTCGGGTTGAAAAACATGTCGGACAGGACATCCACCGCCACCGGGAGGTGATCGTCCAGCACTTTCGCGTAGTAGCAGGTGTATTCCTTCGTGGTGAACGCGTTCACGTTGCCGCCGATGCCGTCAAAAATGTCGGCGATCTCCCGGGCCGAATGGCGCGGCGTCCCCTTGAACAGCATGTGTTCGATGAAGTGGGATATGCCGTTTTCGGACGGCCGCTCATTGCGGGACCCGGTCCTGACCCAGATGCCGAAGGAGACGGAGCGGAAGCCGGGCATCCCCTCGGCGACGACGCGCAAGCCGTTGTCCAGCCGGTGGTTGATCACGTGGACCCTCCTCGAACGTCCGTTGATGGTGGCCGATTCTTCCCTATCCTATCAAAATTCAACCGGCCGCTCAACCGGTTCCTCGCCGGCGCTGACCCGCCTTTCGTCGATCAGCTCGCTCACCGTGCCCACCTTGAACCCTTTTTCCCTGGCGTGCCGGATCATCGCCGGAAGACTTTTGACCGCCGCCTCCGTCGGATGCATCAGCACGAGCGAACCCGGTTCGAGGCGGCTTCTGATTTTGCGGATGACCGACGCGGGATCGGGGCGTCTCCAGTCCACCGTGTCCAGCGTCCACAAAATCGTGTACAAGCCTTCCCGGCGGGCCAGCCGCACCGTTTCCGCGTCAAAATCCCCGGCGGGCGGGGCAAACAGCCGGTTGTTCACGCCGAGTTCCCGGAGCAGCGCTTCCGTCTTGCGGATTTCCTCGAGCGCCTCGGCTTCCCCGAGCCGGCTCATCATCTTGTGGGAATAGCCGTGGTTGGCCAGCTCGTGTCCGTCCTCCAGTATTTTCAGCGCCAGGTCGCGGTTGTTTTTCAGCCAGGAGCCGTCCAGGAAAAACGTCGTCCGCACGCCTTCTTCCCTGAACACGTCCAGCAGATCCGGCAAATGCTCGTTGCCCCACGCCACGTTCACCATGAAGGACACCATCGGCTTGTCCGGATTGCCCTTGTAGATCGGTTCCGGCGGCAGATCGGCCAGTTTGATCTCAGGCTCGACTTCCCGGAACACGAAGGGAATTTCCGCAACGCGGGGGTTTTCCATCAGCCGGGCGAGCGTCCGGTCGAGATCCACCTCAAGCCCGTTGTAGCCGGGAATCGCCCGCCACACGCGATCGACCCGGGCGTTGACCGGCGGAATCCGGAGCCGTTCGGCTTCCGCCGCGAGGTCGGTCCACGGCGCGCCGGTTTCCCCGCCGGAACGTTCCGGCGCCGCGGTTTCCGCCGTCCGCACGTCCGGCAGCAGACGGCCGAAAACGGCCGTCGCCAGCGCGAACGTGGCGCAGGCGGCGACAAGTTTCCATTTTCCGTGATCCATATCGGTTCCATCCCCGCCGCTTGGTTTTCCGGCTGCGGCCTGCCGTTTATGGCCTTTGTCAATCCTAGCCTATGCGATGCCGGTCCGGCCTAGTACAAGGTTCGAAGCCGCGCGGACCCGGCGCCGGTCTGCAAAACGCGGCCATGAAACCGCTTGGCGGCGGCGCTGGATGAAAACCGGGACGCCGCAGCGGGCGTCCCCGCGGCACGGAGATGGCAGCGGGAAGCGGCGTTTTCGGCCGGATGGCAAAATAAAAAAACTCCTTGCGGAGTTTTCGTTGTGATGCCGTTGGTCAGCGAACCGCTTTGTGATGCGGTTTTTGCTGGCTCAGCACCGCTTTGCGCGACAGGTTGACGCGTCCGAGGTTGTCGATTTCCGTCACCTTGACGGTGATCCGGTCGCCGACTTTGACCACGTCTTCCACCCGGCCGACCCGTTCGTTGGACAGCTGCGAGATGTGGACGAGGCCTTCTTTGCCCGGCAGCACCTCGACGAAGCAGCCGAACTTCTCGATCCGCTTCACCGTGCCGACGTACGTTTCGCCGACGACGACTTCCCGGACGATCATTTCGATCTGTTCCTTCGCCTTGGCCAGCATTGCCACGTCCGGGGACGCAATGTACACGCGGCCGTCCTGCTCGATGTCGATCTTGACGCCCGTCTCGTCGATGATCTTGTTGATCACCTTGCCGCCGGGGCCGATGACGTCGCGGATCTTTTCCGGATTGATGTGCATGATTTCGATCTTCGGCGCGTATTTCGACAGTTCCTTGCGCGGCTCGCGGATGACTTCCAGCATTTTGCCGAGGATGTGCAGGCGGCCCGCCCTGGCCTGTTCCAGCGCCCGCTGCAAAATGTCCCGGTCGATGCCGTCGATCTTGATGTCCATCTGGATGGCGGTGATGCCCTTGGCCGTGCCGGCCACCTTGAAGTCCATGTCGCCCAGATGGTCCTCCATCCCCTGGATGTCCGTCAAAATCGACACGTGCTCGCCGTCCTTGATCAGCCCCATGGCCACGCCGGCCACCGGCGCCTTGATCGGCACGCCCGCATCCATCAGCGCCAGCGTGCTGGCACAGATGCTGGCCTGGCTCGTGGATCCGTTGGACTCCAGCACTTCCGACACGAGGCGGATCGTGTACGGGAATTCGTCTTCCGACGGAATGACTTTCGCCAGCGCCCGTTCGCCCAGCGCCCCGTGGCCGATTTCACGCCGTCCCGGCGCCCTGAGCGGCCGGACTTCCCCGACGGAGAACGGCGGGAAATTGTAGTGGTGCATGAACCGTTTGGATTCTTCCAGATCGATGCCGTCGAGAATCTGTTCGTCGCTGACCGCGCCGAGGGTGCAGATGCTGAGGGCCTGCGTCTGCCCGCGGGTGAACAGGCCGGATCCGTGCGTTCGCGGCAGCACGCCGACTTCGCAGCTGATCGGCCGCACTTCGTCGAGAGCGCGCCCGTCGGGACGAATCTTCTCGTGGGTAATCAGGCGGCGCACTTCTTCCTTGACGATGGCGTGCAGCACTTCGTCCACATCTTTCAGCTTCTCCGACTCTTCGCCGTACAGCGCGGTGAAATGTTCCACGGCCTCCGCGTTGATGGCGTCGATCGCGTCCTGCCGCTCCTGCTTGTCGGGGATGCGGACCGCCTGGACGAGACGTTCGGCGGCGAACGCCCGCACGGCTTCGTTCACTTCCTCGTCCACCTTGTGCAGGACGACTTCCATTTTCGGCTTGCCGGCCTGTTCCACCAACTTGTCCAGCACGTCGATTTGCTTTTTCAGCTCTTCGTGGCCGAACATGATCGCTTCCAGCATCACGTCTTCCGGCACTTCGTTCGCTTCCGCTTCCACCATCATGACCGCGTCCCTCGTGCCGGCGACGACGCAGTAGATGTCGCTCTCCTGCTCCTGTTCCGCGGTCGGGTTGATGATGAATTTCCCGCCGATCCGGCCGACGGCGACGCCGCCGATCGGGCCGTTCCACGGCACGTCGGAAATGCTCAGGGCGGCGGACGTGCCGATCATCGCCGCGATTTCCGGCGAACAGTCCTGATCGACGCTCAGCACCAGGCAGATGATCTGCACTTCGTTGCGGAAGCCGTCCGGAAACAGCGGGCGGATCGGCCGGTCGATCAGCCGGCTGGCCAAAACGGCCGCTTCGCTCGGGCGCCCTTCCCGCTTGATGAAACCGCCGGGAATCTTGCCGACGGAGTAAAGCCGTTCCTCAAAGTTCACCGTGAGCGGAAAAAAATCCAGATCTTTCGGTTCCTTCGAGGCGGTGACGGTGCAAAGCACGACCGTGTCGCCGTATCGCACGGTGACGGCGGCGTTGGCCTGCTTGGCCAGGCGGCCCGTTTCCAGGATCAGCTTCCGGCCGCCCAAATCCATCTCCACTTGATGCAAATTCGATACACCTCCAAAGATTGCCGTCTCTCATAAGATATCACGTTTTTGACGGCAGTCATAGTATTTCCTTGCCGGCCGGGCGGCATAATGGCGCCGGCTTTTGCGGCGGCCCGCGCCGTATGCGGAAATGCGGATAAATGAAAAGACAACCGGTTTGCCGTTTGAGCCTTCCGCTTTCCGGAGCGGGAACGAAGGCGGCGAAACGGTTGTCTTCCGCGCGTCAGCGGCGAAGCCCGAGGCGTTCGATCAGCGCGCTGTAGCGTTGGATGTCTTTCTTTTTCAGATAAGCCAGCAATTTGCGCCGTTGGCCGACCATTTTCAGCAGACCGCGGCGCGAATGATGGTCCTTCTTGTGCTCGCGGAAATGTTCGGTCAGGTTGTTGATGTTTTCCGTCAGGATCGCGATTTGCACTTCCGGAGAACCGGTGTCATTCTCGTGGGTCCTGAACTCTTCGATCAGTTGCCGTTTGCGCTCCTGGCTGACGGCCATGCTTCGTTCACCTCCAAACCTTGTCATGTCCGCCGGCCCAGAAACCGTCGGTGAGCTCGCATTTCCAAGCCGGGGCCTGCCGCCGGCGGTCCGCCGGACCGCCGGCGGCTGACAGCAATTTCATGAATAACAGATCGAATTATAACACGAAAACGCGGATAAAGTAAATGGCCGGTTTTGTGCACCCTATCGAGGGATTCGCGCGGCCTCCGCCATGTCCCGCCGGATCTGCTCGATCAGCGCATCCGCGCCGGGGAATTTCCGTTCATCGCGAATCCGCGCCAGAAAATCCACTTTCAGCGTCCGGCCGTACAGATCGCCGTTGTATCCGATCAGATGCACTTCCAGCGTCGGCTCCGGCGGATCGTCCGCGAAAGTCGGCTTGACGCCGATGTTCATGACGCCCCGGCGGAACGGCTCGCCGTCTCCGGTCAGCACGTCCACCGCGTAGACCCCCCGTCCGGGAATGACGTAGCGCGCCGACGGCGCGAGATTGGCCGTCGGAACGCCGATGGTCCTTCCGCGGCCGAAGCCGCGGACCACGGTGCCGGTCAGCCGGAACGGCCGCCCGAGCAGTTCCGCCACCCGCTCCATGCTGCCCTGGTGGATCATTTCGCGGATCAGGGTGCTGCTCACTTTCACCCCGTCCTGCAAATAAGGGCGGACGACGGTGACGTCGAAAAGCCCTTTGCCGCACTCGCGCAGCGATTCGGCATTGCCGCTGCCGTGCCGGCCGAAGGTGAAATTGAACCCGACGACGGCATGCCGCACGCCAAGGGGCACGAGAATGTGCCGGACGAACTGGTCGGGGGAAAGGCCGGCCAGCTCCTCGTCGAACGTGAGCACGTAGCAGCGGTCAAGGCCGCAGGCGGCGAACTGTTCCAGTTTTTCCGCAAGCGGCGTGATGAAATCGATGCGCCCGCCCTTGCCCAAAACGTCCCGCGGATGCGGATCGAACGTCATGACGGAAGCGGCCATTTGCTCCCGGCGGGCGTGCATGACCGTTTTGTTCAGCACTTCCCGGTGGCCGACGTGCACCCCGTCGAAAAATCCGATGGCCATCGCCTGCCGGCCGGCTTCCGGCCGTTCTCCGAGCGGATGGGTCAACCTGATGATTTCCACGAGCGATCACCTTTCGGCGGCAAATACTTTGAATGGCGCCATGCGCCGGTTCCCGGCGAGACGGAACAGGCCGATGAACCGGTCGGGACCGTAGACCCGGACAAGCGCTCCCGGTCCGGCTTCCGCCGGCACGCGTTCCGCTTCCACGGATCGGCCGTTGGCGGCCCGCCTCGCCTGCTCGTCCGCCAAATGGACGGCGGGCAGATGGGCCACCGCGCGGTCGACGGGGATGATGGCCGCATCCGGCGTCCCCTCCCGGACCATGCGTTCCAGATCGTCCAGGGTCACCGTGGCCGCGAGGGAGATGCCGGCGGCTTCCGTCCGCACCAGTTTGCCCATGACGGCGGGAATGCCGAGCGCCTTGCCGATATCCGCGCACAGGGTGCGGATGTAGGTGCCCTTGGAGCAGCGCACCGAAAGCCGCGCCACGGGCCGTTCGCCCGACGTCTCGAATCCGGCCAGCTCCAGGCGGTAGATGGTCACGTGCCGCGGCGGGCGTTCCACCGTTCGGCCTTCCCGCGCCAGCTCATACAGCCGTTTTCCTTCCACTTTCACGGCGGAGTACATCGGCGGCACCTGGACGATCGTTCCCCGGAACCGCTCCAGCGCGGCTTGAAGCCTCGCTTCGTCCAATCGGACGTCCTCCGCGGATTCGGTCACGCGACCGGTGATGTCTTCCGTATCCGTGGAAATGCCGAAAATCATCTCCGCTTCATACGCCTTCGGCATCTCCTGCAGCACGTCCGCAAGGCGCGTGGCGCGGCCGATGACGAGCGGCAGCACGCCCGTCGCCATCGGGTCCAGCGTGCCGGTATGCCCGATGCGCCGCTCGCCGAGCAGGCGGCGCGCCCTGGCCACCACGTCATGGCTCGTCATGCCCGCCGGCTTGTTCACCGGCAGCACGCCGTCCGGCAAACGGTTCATGTCATCAGCCCCCGCAGGGCGCCGACGATCGTGTCGACCGCATCCGGAAGCGGCATGTCGAGCGTCACGCCCGCAGCCCGCACGTGGCCGCCCCCGCCGAACGATTTGGCGAAGGCGGCCACGTCGATGGCGCCCGCCGAACGGAGACTCACCTTCACCTTGCCGTCATCCACTTCCTTGAACAAAATGCCGACCTCGACTCCTTCGATGTTTCGCGGATAGTTGACGAGCCCTTCCAGGTCTTCGGTTTCCGCCTCCGTCTCCGCCATGTCCGCCCGCGTCACCGTCAGCCAGCTGATGCGATTGCCCGCGGCAAAAGACAGCGTGGACAGCGCCCGTTTCAACAGGCGGACGTGGGAATGGGGAACGCGTTCCAGAAGCCGTTCGGCGATCTGGCTGCCGGCGGCGCCGCGTTCCAGCATTTCGGAGGCGATCCGGTGGGAGGCCGGCGTCGTGTTCGGATACCGGAAACCGCCCGTGTCCGTCAGGATGCCGGTATAGATGCATTCGGCCAGCTCCCGGTGCCACGGAACGCCCATGGCATTGACCAGTTCGTACAGGATTTCGGCGGTGGCCGCCGCCTCCGGCTTGATGAGGACGACGTCGCCGAAACCGTCATTGGTCGGATGGTGATCGATGTTGAGCAGGCGGGCGTCCGGCGCGCACCATGCCGCCGCCGCGCCGATGCGCGAAAAATCGGCGCAGTCCAGCGCGATGACGCGGTCGTGCAGCCGCCCGGGCGGTTCGTCCGCCCTCGCGGTGCGGATGAGCCCGCTGCCTTCGAGAAACCGCAGTTTGTTCGGTACCCGGTCGGCGATGACCGGCGTGTACCGCTTGCCCAGCGCCCGGAGCAGCAGGGCGGCGGCCAATAGCGAGCTGACGGCGTCCCCGTCGGGCTGCACGTGGGTGACGAGGAGAAAGTCGTCCCCTTCCCGTATGAATCGCTTCGCGCCTTCCATGTCAAACCGGTTCATGCGCGTCCTTCTCCGTCATTGATCTCTCGGAGCAGCTGCTCGATGCGGCTGCCGTATTCCACCGACGTGTCCAGCTTGAAAAGGAGTTCCGGCACGCGGTACAGCCGGATTCGCCGGCCGATCTCGCTCCGCAGAAATCCCTTTCCCCTGGCCAGCGCGCCGAGGCTTTCCGATTTCTGCTCCTCGCTGCCGAGCACGCTCAGGTAGACGGTGGCCTGGGACAGGTCGTTCGTCACGTCCACGCCGGTGACGGTGATGAACCCGAGGCGAGGGTCCTTGAATTCGTTTTGCAGGATGAGCGACAGCTCCTTCTTGATCTGTTCGCCCACCTTGCTGGCCCGGATTCTCGTCAAGGCCGATCACCTCTCTACGGTTTCCATGATGAAGGCTTCGATGACGTCCCCTTCTTTGATGTCGTTGAATTTCTCGATGGAGATGCCGCATTCGAGGCCTTGCGCCACTTCCTTCGCGTCATCCTTGAACCGCTTCAGCGATTCGATCCGGCCTTCGTAGATGACGGCGCCGTCGCGCACAAGGCGGACCTGGGCGTTGCGCGTCACCTTGCCTTCGGTGACCAGGCAGCCGGCGACCGTGCCGACCTTGCTGATCCGGAACGTGCTTTTCACCTCGGCCCGGCCGAGGAACGTTTCCTTGTAAACCGGATCAAGCAGCCCCTTCATGGCGGCTTCGATTTCCTCGATGGCGTGGTAGATGACCGTATGCAGGCGGATGTCCACCTTCTCCTGTTCGGCGATCGCCTTGGCCGCCGGTTCCGGCCGGACGTTGAAGCCGATGACGATGGCGTTGGACGCCGACGCGAGATTGATGTCCGACTCGCTGATGGCGCCGACGGCGGCATGGATGATCCTGACGCGGGCGCCTTCCACGTCGATTTTTTCGAGGGCGTTGCGGAGCGCTTCGACGGAACCCTGCACGTCGGCCTTGAGCACGATGTTCAGTTCCTTCTCGTCGCTTTCCTTCATGTGGCGGTACAGATCTTCCAGGGTCACCTTGCTTGCGGCGGCCAGGGTCGCCTGGCGCAGCCGGTTTGCCCTCGTTTCCGCGATTTGCCGCGCCTTGCGTTCGTCCTCGAACACCATGAACGGATCGCCCGCCCGCGGCACGTCCGTCATGCCGGTGATTTCCACGGGCGTGGACGGCGTCGCTTCCTTGATGCGCTTGCCGCGGTCGTTGATCATCGAACGCACCCGGCCGAAGACGGTGCCCGCCACGAAGGCGTCGCCGACCTTCAGCGTGCCGTTCTGGATGAGGACGCGGGCGACGGCCCCCTTGCCGCGGTCGAGCTCCGCCTCGATGACCGTGCCCCGCGCCCGCTTGTTGGGGTTCGCCTTCAGTTCGCGCATCTCGGCCACAAGCAGGATCATTTCCAGCAGTTCATCCAGCCCCTGCTTCTGTTTGGCGGACACGTTCACGAATATGGTGTCGCCGCCCCACTCCTCCGGCACGAGGCCGTGTTCGGTCAGCTCCTGCTTGACCCGTTCGGGGTTGGCTTCCGGTTTGTCCACCTTGTTGACGGCCACGATGATGGGCACGTTGGCCGCTTTCGCGTGGTTGATCGCCTCCACCGTCTGCGGCATGACGCCGTCGTCGGCGGCCACGACCAGCACGGTGATGTCCGTCACCCGGGCGCCGCGGGCGCGCATCGCCGTGAACGCCTCGTGTCCCGGCGTGTCCAGGAAGGTGATCTTCTTGCCGCCGGCTTCCACCTGATAGGCGCCGATGTGCTGCGTGATGCCGCCGGCTTCGCCGGCGACGACGCTGGTGGAACGGATCGCGTCGAGAAGCGTCGTCTTGCCGTGGTCGACGTGGCCCATGATGGTGACCACCGGCGGGCGTTCCACCAGATCCGCCTCGTCGTCCTGTTCCTCCAGCTCTTCAAAGTTGCTTTCGTCGACGGCGATCTTGAGCTCGACTTCCACGTTGTATTCGGCGGCGATGAGCTGGATCGTGTCGAGATCGAGCGTCTGGTTGATCGTCGCCATCACGCCGAGGAACAAAAGTTTCTTGATCACGTCCGAAACGTCTTTGTGCAGCAGTTTGGCCAGTTCCCCGACGGTCATTTCGCCGCGGACGATGATTTTCTTGGGCGTGTTGTCCACTTTCTCCTTCGCCGGCTGTTGCTGCTGCCCCTTGCTTTTCTTGGATTTGAAGCGGACGCCGCGCTCGTCGTCGAAATGGACATCCCGCTCCTGCTTCGCCTTCTTGGGCGATTTCATCCGCAGGCCTTCTTCTTTGCCCTCGTAGTTTTTGCCCTTGCGGTTTTCTCCGAACGCCTTGGCCTTCTCCCGCTGTTCCCGTTCGGCGGTGATGTGCGGATCCGGCTTTGGAATGGCGGGCAGCCGCAGACGCGGTCCGCCGTGGCGCGGGCCGTCCGGGCGGCCCTGCCGCGCCGGTCCCTGACCGGCATGGGCGCGGCCGTCCGGGCCGCCGCCCGGCCGCTGGCCGGCGGGATGGCCGGTCCGCTGGCCGTGCGGCGCGGCCGGCTGGTCCTTTCGCGGCGCGCCGGGACGCTGCGCCTGGGCCGGGTTCTGGGCCCGCGACGGAGCCTGGCTTTGCGCCTGGACGTGGGCGGCGGGTTGCGGGGCCGGGCCGGCCGGTTTGGACGGTTTGGCCTGGGGCGCCGGCGGCGGGCCCGCTTCTTTCTGCTGCTGCTGTTGCTGCTGGGCGCGCTGCTTCTCCCGTTCCTTCGCTTCCCGCTGGCGGGCCGCTTCCAGTTCCGCGGCGTGTCTGGCGGCGGCATTCGCCTTCACGTCGCGGAAAAATTTCTCCACCGCGGCGATCATTTCAGGCTCCATCACGCTCATGTGGTTGTTGACCGGCATGTTGACCCGCTTCAGGATGGTGATGATTTCCTTGCTGCTCATGTTCAGCGATTTGGCATATTCGTACACCCTCGTCTTCTCTTTTTCCTTTTTGCTCAATCAGTGTGCACCTCCGTTTTCGCCCGCCGATTGCAGGATGCCGCGCGCCATGCCGGCGTCGGTCACCGCCATGGCGACGGCCGCTGCCCGCCCGACGGCCGCTCCCAATTCATGCCGGGATCCGCACTCGATCAAGGGGACTTGATAGAACGCACATTTGTCCCGGAACCGTTTTTTCGTGTTCGCCGATGCGTCCTCCGCCAGAATCAGCAGGAACGCCCTGCGGCTTCTCAGCGCCTTCAGGCAGCCTTCCTCGCCGACGGCCAGCTTGCCGGCCCGCCTCGCCAGGCCGATCCGGCCCGCCGTTTCAGGCTTCATCCCGGTTCTCGTCCTGCGTTTCCCCGCCGCAGGTGAAGCCGGCGTAGCGAGGGGCGATCTGCTCGAATTGTTCCCGCAGCCGTTCATAATCTTCCGGCGTCAGCTGCACTTTCAGCGCCCGTTCGAACGCCCGCGTCTTCCGGGCCCGTTCGAACCCTTCCGTTCTGCCGCAAATGTAGGCGCCCCGGCCGTTTTTCTTGCCGGTGGGGTCGAGTTCGACCACCCCTTCCGGCGTGCGGACCACGCGGATCATTTCCTTTTTGGACAACGTTTTGTGGCAAACGATGCAAGTGCGCAGCGGCACCTTTTTCCGTTTCATGCCGCATCCCTCCAAATCTTGCGCCGCTTTCGCGCCGCTTCCGCCGTCATGCTTCCCCGGGCCGGTTCAGCCAGCCGCCGTCGTCCTCGTCCGCCCGGCCGGCCGCTTCCCGGACCTGGCTTTCGCTTTTGATGTCGATTTTCCAGCCGGTCAGCTTCGCGGCCAGCCGGGCGTTCTGGCCGCGGATGCCGATGGCCAGGGACAGCTGGTAGTCGGGCACGATGACCCGCGCCGTCTTTTCTTCCTCGAGGAGCTGCACGTCCACCACCTTGGCCGGGCTGAGGGCGTTGGCCACGTATTCCGCCGGATCCTCCGACCAGTTGATGATGTCGATCTTTTCGCCCCGCAGCTCATTGACCACCGCCTGCACGCGGGCGCCCTTGGGACCGACGCAGGCGCCGACCGGGTCGACTTCCGGATTGCGGGACCAGACGGCGATTTTCGACCGCTGGCCGGCTTCCCGGGCGACGGAACGGATTTCCACGACGCCGTCGAAAATTTCCGGCACCTCCAGCTCGAACAGCCGCTTGAGCAGGCCCGGATGGGTGCGGGAAAGGGTGATCAGCGGGCCTTTCGTCGTGTTTTCCACCTTGGTGATGTAGCATTTGATCCGGTCGCCCTGGCGGTACTGGTCGCCCGGCATCAGTTCGCCGGCGGGCAGCACCGCCTCCACCCTGCCGAGGTCCACGTACAGATTTTTCGCATCCATGCGCTGCACGATGCCCGTCACGATGTCTTCTTCCTTGTCGATGAACGCGTCGTAGATGAGTCCGCGCTCCGCTTCGCGGATGCGCTGGGTGACGACCTGCTTCGCCGTCTGGGCGGCGATGCGGCCGAAATCGCGGGGCGTCACCTCCGACTCCACGATGTCCCCGATCATGTAGTTCGGATTGATGGCCTTGGCCGCATCAAGGGAAATTTCGAGCCGGGAGTCCGTCACTTCCTCGACCACCGTCTTGCGGGCAAACACCTTGATGGAGCCGGTTTCGCGGTCAATGTCGACGCGCACGTTCTGGGCCGTGTTGAAGTTTCGCTTGTAGCTGGAGATGAGCGCCGCCTCGATGGCTTCCAGCAGGACTTCCTTGCTGATGCCTTTCTCCGCCTCAAGTGCGGACAGGGCTTCCATGAATTCCGTATTCATGGGCGGTTGCGTTCCCCCTTCCGTATTGTGGCTTGATCGATTCAATCGCGGGAAGGTTTACAGCACGACGGCCAAACGGGCAAAAGAAACCTTCTCCATCGGAATCGAATGGGTTTTCCGGCCGACGCGGACGGTCAGGCTTTCGCCGTCGTACGCCGCGAGCAGTCCTTCAAACGCCGTCCGTCCGTCCACGGCTTCCCGGGTGGTGACGTACACGTGACGGCCGACGGCCCGTTCGAAATCGGCCGGTTTCCGCAGCGGACGCTCCGCTCCCGGGGACATGACTTCCAGGAAATACGAGTCGGGAATCGGGTCCGCTTCGTCGAGCCTGGCGCTCATGTATTCGCTGATCCGGCTGCAGTCCTCGATGTCGATGCCGCCCGGCTTGTCGGCGATGATGCGCAGATAGCGGTTTCCCCCCTCCTTGACGTATTCCACGTCGACAAGCTCAAAACCGTTTTCCCGCATGAACGGTTCGGCCAGCGCCCTCACGGTGGAAATGATGGTTTCATTCAACGCGGACTTCCTCCCATCCAAAATGTAAAGAGTGGGTCGCCCCACTCCTTGCATCGAAAGCGTATGCGCAGAATTTCAGGAACGATTATAGCACAACGAGTCACCGCTGGCAAGACGCGGCACCGCTGACAAGTTCAAAACGTTGCCGCACGTTTTGGCCGTCCCCGAAAGCCGCCGCCGGGCGGTCGGCGGGAAAGCCGTCAAAACAGCGACAGCTGGTTCGTTTCCGGCAGTCCGCGGAAACAGCCCATGTTCGCGAGCAGTTCGACGACGGTTTTCGTCGCCTTCGTGCGAAGCTGGAAATCCTCGACGGACAGGAATTCCCCTTCCTCGCGGGCGGCGGCGATGTTTTTCGCCGCGTTCACGCCGATGCCCGGCACGGCGGCAAACGGCGGCAGCAGATTGTTTCCGTCGATCTTGAAGCGGGTCGCGTCGGACCGGTACAGGTCGACGTTGCTGAAGCCGAATCCCCGCGCCGTCATCTCGAGGCCCATTTCCAGAATGGGCACCATCGCTTTTTCCTTCGGCGTCGCCTGGATGCCCTTCGCCTCGATTTCGTCGAGCCGGGCCAGGATGGCGTCGTACCCTTTGCGGAACAGGTCGACGTCGAAATCGTCCAGGGCGCGGACCGAAAAATAGGCGGCATAGAACGCGAGCGGATGGTACACCTTGTAGTAGGCGGTGCGCACCGCCGAGATGACGTAGGCCGCCGCGTGGGCCTTCGGAAACATGTACTCGATCTTCTGGCAGGAATCGATGTACCACTGGGGCACGCCGGCCTTTTTCATTTCCTCGATCCATTCCGGCGTCAGGCCTTTCCCCTTGCGCACGCTTTCGGTGATCTTGAACGCCAGCGATGCGTCCATGCCCGCCTTGTAGATGAGGTAGAGCATGATGTCGTCGCGGCAGCCGATCACCGTCTTGATCGTGCACGTCCCGTTGCGGATGAGCTCCTGGGCGTTGCCGAGCCACACCCCGGTGCCGTGGGACAGGCCGGAAATCTGCAGAAGGTCGGCGAACGTTTTCGGCTGCGTTTCCTCCAGCATCTGCCGCACGAACCGGGTGCCCATTTCCGGCACGCCGTAGGTGGCCGTCTTCGACCGGATTTGGTCCGGCGTGACGCCGAGGGCTTCCGTCGAACTGAAAATGCTCATCACCTTCGGGTCGTTCATCGGAATCGTCGTCGGATCGACCCCGGTGAGATCGTGCAGCATGCGCATCATCGTCGGATCGTCATGGCCGAGAATGTCCAGTTTGAGCAGGTTTTCGTCGAAGGCGTGATAATCGAAGTGGGTCGTCTTCCATTCGGAACTCGTGTCATCCGCCGGATACTGCACCGGCGTGATGTCCTCCACCTCGATGTAGTCCGGCACGACGACGATGCCGCCGGGATGCTGGCCGGTGCTGCGCTTGACCCCGGTGCAGCCCTTGGCGAGCCGCAATACTTCCGCGGTGCGCCATTTTTTGCCGTGGTCTTCCTCGTATTTTTTGACGAAGCCGTAAGCCGTCTTTTCCGCCACGGTGCTGATCGTGCCGGCCCGGAACACGTTCTTTTCGCCGAACAGTTCCTTCGTGTAGTTGTGGGCGACCGGCTGGTATTCGCCGGAGAAGTTGAGGTCGATGTCCGGCACCTTGTCGCCCTTGAACCCGAGAAACGTTTCGAACGGGATGTCCTGCCCGTCGCCTCGCATCATCTCGCCGCATTTCGGGCACGGCTTGTCCGGCAGGTCGAAGCCGCTCGGGACGCTGCCGTCGGTGAACCATTCGCTGTGCTTGCAGTTGCGGCACCGGTAATGGGGCGGCAGCGGATTCACCTCGGAAATGCCGAGGGCGGTGGCCACGAAGGACGATCCGACGGAGCCGCGCGAACCGACGAGGTACCCGTCGGCGTTCGATTTTTTGACGAGCCGTTCCGAGATGAGGTAATTGGCGGAAAACCCGTACTGGATGATCGGCTTCAGCTCTTTCTCCAGACGCTTCTCGACGATTTCCGGCAGCGGGTCGCCGTACATCTCGCGGGCGGTGGCGTAGCATTTTTGCCGGATTTCTTCGTCCGCCCCCTCGATGATCGGCGAAAACAGCCCGTTGTTCGTCGGACCGCCCGTTTTCGGAAACAGTTCGTACGATTCAAATCGTTCCGCCAGCTCGCGGGTGTTGGTGACGACGACCCGGTACGCCGTTTCCTCGCCGAGGAAGCGGAAGGCTTCCAGCATTTCCTTCGTCGTCCGAAGATGCGCCCGCGGCCGCGTGATGTCCTTCAGCGGGCTGTAGCCGGTGATGCCGTGGATCGTGATTTCGCGGAAAATGTGTTCGTGCGGATCGAGGTAATGCGCGTTGCCGGTGGCGATGACCGGTTTGCCCGTCTTTTCGCCGATTTCCACGATGGTGGCCAGCGCCTTCAGGATGTCCTCCTCGCTGTTCACCAGCCCTTTCTCCACCAGGTGCCGGTACATTTCCGGCGGCTGGATTTCCAGCACGTCGTAAAATTCCGCGCAGGCTTCCGCTTCTTCCCGCGATTTGTTGAGCACCGTCTCGAAAAATTCGCCTTTCTCGCAGCCGGAGGACACCAGGAGACCGTCCCGCATCTGGGCCAGCAGCGATTTCGGGATCGTCGGCTGCTTGTTGAAATACTCGGTGTGGGACAGGGACACGAGCTTGTACAACGTTTTCTTCCCCGCCGCGTTGAGGGCGTAGATGTTGGCGTGGAACGGCCGCGCGCTGCTGGCCGTGCCGGCCGCCAGGCCGTTCAGTTCCTGCAGGTTGCCGGCGCCCCGCCCGGCGGCTTCCTTCAGCATGGCCTGCAGGATGCCGCCGAGGGCCGCCGCATCGTCCACCGCCCGGTGATGGTTGTCCAGACTGACCTTGTACTTTTCGGCCAGGGTGTTGAGCCGGTGGTTTTTCAGGCCGGGATGGAGGGCGCGGGCGAGCTCCAGGGTGTCCAGCACCGGATTTTCCACGCGGGGAAGCCCGAGCCGCCGGGCGAATTCCTGGATGAAGCCGATGTCGAACCGGGCGTTGTGGGCCACCAGCACGCCGTCCCCGGCAAATTCCAGAAAGCGGGGCAGCGCTTCTTCCACGCCGGGTGCGTCCTTCACCATCTCGTCCGTGATGTTGGTGAGCTCCTGGATGTGGCGGGGGATCGGTTCCCCGGGGTTGACGAAGGTGGCGAAACGGCCGGTTTCCCGGCCGCCGGAAAATTTCACCGCGGCGATTTCGATCAGCTTGTTGTGGACGACGGACAGGCCGGTCGTCTCCACGTCGAACACGACGTACTCCGCCTCGTCCAGGGCCAGGTCCCGCGGATTCAGCACGATCGGCATGGCGTCGGGCACGATGTTGGCCTCCACGCCGTAGATGACCTTGATGCCGTATTTCTTGGCGGCTTTGTTGGCTTCGGGAAACGCCTGGACGTTGCAGTGGTCCGTCACGGCGATGGCCGGGTGTCCCCATTTCGCGGCGCGTTCGATATATTTCGAGACGTCGGTGACGCCGTCCATCGTGCTCATGGCGGTGTGCAGGTGAAACTCCACCCGCTTCTCTTCCGCGTCGTCCATCCGCACCGGGGGCGGGTCGACTTCCATGAGGTCCGAGGCGACCAGCACCAGTTCCGGCGGGTTCATGAAGCGGTCGAATTCCGTCCGGCCGCGGATTTTGACATGCAGGCCTTCCCTGAGTTTCGAAAGGGCCAGCCGGTCGTCCCTGTTTCGGGCGAACGCCTTGACGGTGATGGAGTCGGTCAGATCCGTGACGTAAAACGTGACGAGCAGGGCGCCGTTTTTCAGCTCCCGGATGCCTTCCAGCTTGAACACTTCGCCCTGCACGACCACCTGCGGCTCTTCTTCCCGGAGCGAAGAGACGGCCGAAGCCGGCTCGCGGGCGATGTCGTGCCCGATCGCGAGCCTCGTCTTCTGCGGTTCCGCTTCGCCGGGATCGCCCGCCGGCTCGCTGACGGCCTCTTCCACCGCCTGCCGCTCTTCCGACAGTTTCCGTTCCTCAAACTGCTCGAGATGCCGATCCCGGTTTTGATCGAGCTCGAATTTCACCCGCAGCGGGCAGGCGAACGTTTCGCCGAAAAACCGGCTGATGAGTTTTCCGACGCCCTTTTTTTCCGCCACGGCCAGGAACGATTCGTCGAGAAGCCCGACCAGGAGCACGTCTTCCCGCACCGTAAGCTGCGCTTTCGCCAGCCAGCCGTTGACGGACGCGATCTCCCGCTGCGCCCGGTTGATGAAGCAGGGCCAGTATTCCTTCACGATTTCGCCGGCCGGCACGGCGCCGCCGTAATCGATGCGCACGGCCACGTCGGCCTTCTCGCCGAAGCGCTGCTCCAGCCGGCTGCACAACTCTTCGTAGACGTTGCGGGGCAGAAGTTCGTCCTTGCGCACGCAGAACGTCCATTCCCGCCGCCTGCGGCTTACGGCCACGTGATCCAGCAGGCCGTCGCGAAAAAAAGCTTCGATGAGGGGCTGCGGCATGTCCGCCTGTTTCAGCACCTGCTCGAAGCGTCTTTGTTTCTCGGCCGGGCCGATCATCGAACCGCCTCCCCGATCACTTGTCGCAACAAACGCGCATCAATACGCGCGGGCGAACACGACCGTGTGGGCCGCCTTCTCTCCGCACGCCAGGCAATGCGGCAGATGTTCCGGCACGTCGAACGGCATGTTGCGGATCGTGGCGCCGGTTTCTTCCTTCGCCCGACGCTCGCAGGCGTCCGAGCCGCACCAGCCGGCCCAGTAGAATCCGCGCATCCGTTCCATGCTTTCCTTCAGTTCCTCCAGCGTGCGGACGGTGCCGAACCGGCTTTCCATGAACGCCCTGGCGTCGTCGTACATCGCCTGCTGGATCTCGTCCAGCATCCGGCGCGCCTCGTCGGCGAGCCGGTCCTGGCTGACCGCCCGCTTCTCGCCGCCCGTCCGGGCCGCGAGCACGGCCTGCCCGTTTTCCATGTCCCGGGGGCCGACTTCGATCCGCAAAGGAACGCCCCGCATCTCGTATTCGTTGAATTTCCACCCGGGGCTGAATTCGCTGCGGTCGTCCACCTTGACGCGGAAACCCGCCTTCCTCAGCCCGTCCGCCAGCTCGTGCACGCGCGCCGTAACGGCTTCCCTGGCCGCGGCGGGGCCGATCGGAATCATGACGATCTGGGTCGGCGCCACCTTCGGCGGCAGCTTCAGTCCCCGGTCGTCCCCGTGCACCATGACCAGCGCGCCGAGAAGCCGGGTGCTGACGCCCCACGACGTCGTATAGACGTATTGCAGTTTGTTTTCCCGGTCAAGGAACTGGATGTCGAACGCCCGGGCGAAATTTTGCCCCATATAGTGGGAGGTGCCCGCCTGCACGGCGCGTCCGTCCCGCATCATCGCTTCGATGGAGTATGTATCGACGGCGCCGGCGAATTTTTCGGAAGGCGTCTTGCGTCCGGCGATGACCGGAATGGCCAGCACGTTTTCCGCGAATTCGCGGTACAGATTCAGCATCCGCATCGTCTCTTCCCGCGCGTCCTGTTCCGTCTCGTGGGCGGTATGGCCTTCCTGCCAGAGAAACTCGCTCGTCCTGAGGAACGGCAGCGTCCGCTTCTCCCAGCGCACCACGTTGGCCCACTGGTTGATGAGGACCGGCAGGTCGCGGTACGACTTGATCCAGCGGGCGTACATGTAGCCGAACATCGTTTCGCTCGTCGGGCGGATGGCAAGGCGTTCTTCCAGCTTCTCCCCGCCGGCTTCCGTCACCCAGGGCAGCTCCGGATTGAACCCTTCCACGTGCTCCTTTTCTTTCTGGAAGAAGCTCTCCGGAATCAAAACGGGAAAATAGGCGTTGCGGTGACCCGTCGCCTTGAAGCGGGCGTCCAGCTCCCGCTGGATGAGCTCCCAGATTTCATACCCGTCGGGCTTGAACACGACGCATCCCCTGACCGGCGCGTAATCCACAAGATCCGCCTTGCGGATCACGTCCAGATACCAGCGGGAAAAATCTTCGCTCTGCGGCGTGATTTCCTTGACGAAGGCCTTGTCCTGTTTGTTCGACATCGCAATCCTCCCGGTCCACGTCCTATTATTTAACTGCATAAATGATAAAGCGCATGAAGCACTCGTCGGCTGCCCGTTTGCCGCCGCCGCGGCCCGGGGCCGCTCATCCCCTGAACAGGCGCAAAATATCGTTGTATGTCACGGCCAGCACGAGCACCATCAACATGGCGAAGCCGAGAAAATGGATCAGGCTTTCCCGGTTCGGATCGACCGGCCGGCCGCGCACCGCTTCCAGCCCGAGGAACAGAAGCCGGCTGCCGTCCAGCGCCGGAAACGGCAACAGGTTGAAAATCCCGAGATAGAGGCTCAGCATCCCCGCCCACAGCACGAACCGGTCCAGGCCGAGGGCGGCCACTTCGCCGGTCATCTGCACGATGCCGACGAAACCGGCCATGTCGTTCAGGCCGACCTGGAAGGAGACGAGCTGCTTGAGGCCGACGAAGATTTGCCGGGTGAACTCCCACATGAGGCGGCCGGAACCGGCGACGCCTTCGTAAAGGGTGGCCGGCCGGGTGGCCGGGCTGATCTGGACGCCGATCTTGCCGACGCCGTCCACCGTTTCCGGCGTCACGTCCACGACGAGCAGTTCGCCGTCCCGTTCGACGGTCCAGATCATCCGTTTGCCGCCGCTTGCGGCAATCCGTTCCACCAGCTTCGCGGACTCGCCGCCGACGGGTTCCCCGTCCACGGCGACCACCACGTCGCCGGCGGCCAGGCCCGCGCGCTCCGCCGGTGAATCCGGCACCACCTGCGTCAGCTCGAGCTTGTCGGGCACCGCAACGCCGCTCATGAACACGAAGGCCAGAAACAGCACGTACGCCAGCACGAAATTCATCATCGGTCCGGCGAAGATGGCCAGCGCCCGCCGGCTCACCGGCTTGCCGCCGAACTGGCGGTCCAGGGGCGCGATTTGCGTTTCTTTGCCGCGGGCGACGACCAGCGCGTCCCGCGCCACCGGATACGTCGCGCGCTCCCCGCCGGATGCGAGCGTGACGGAAAGCTCCCGCTCCAGGTCGACGGCTTCCACTTCGCCGACGACGGCGTCCCGGCGCGTGTCCAGTTTGTCGAGATACAGCTTGTCGACGAGCCCGTCCCGGACGGAAACGCCGATGGTCTGGCCGGGCCGGATCAGGATCTGCTCCGGATCCTCGCCCGCCATGCGGACGAAACCGCCGATGGGAAACAGGCGGAGGGTGTAGCGGGTTTCTCCTTTTTTAAAGGAAAAAAGTCTCGGACCGAACCCGATGGCGAACTCGCGGACGAGAATGCCCACCCGCTTGGCGAAATAGAAATGTCCCCATTCATGGATGCCGATCAGAAGGAAAAACATCAGCAAGATGAGCAGGATGACGTCCGGCGTGTACATCCGCTTTCCCGCCCTTTCCGTGCGGCCCGGGAAAACGCCGAAACCGTCGGCGCCCCGTTGGCCGGGTTCTGTTCTAGCTTACCACTATTGCGGCAGCCGATTCAAGATGGGCGGGCTCATGCCGAAAGGAGGGCCAAAGCGGCCTCCCGGGCCCACCGGTCCGCTTCCAGCACCCCGTCCAGATCGGGATCGCGTTCGGCGCGGTGGGCATCCATCACCCGTTCGACGATGTCCTCGATCTGCAAAAACCGGATGCGCCCCTCCAGAAACAGGCGCACCGCGACTTCGTTGGCCGCGTTGAACACGGCCGGCATCGTCCCGCCCGTCCTTCCGGCTTCGTAGGCGAGCCGCAGCATCGGATAGCGGCCTTCGTCCGCCTTGCGGAAATGGAGCCGTCCGACTTCCGCCAAATCCAGCCGGCGGACCGGGGAATCGATCCGTTCGGGCCACGTCAGCGCGTACTGGATCGGCAGCCGCATGTCCGGCGCGCCCAGCTGGGCGATCACGCTGCCGTCCACGAACTGCACCATGGAATGGATGATGCTTTCGTCATGCAGCACCACTTCGATATTGTCGTACGAGACGCCGAACAGCCAGCGGGCTTCCATCACTTCCAGCCCCTTGTTGGCCAGCGTCGCCGAATCGATGGTCACCTTGGCGCCCATGGCCCAGTTCGGATGGCGAAGCGCATCCGCCGGCGTGACGGCCGAAAGTTCTTCCCTGCGGCGGTCCCGGAAAGCGCCGCCGGACGCGGTCAGGATCAGCTTGTCGACCGCCTTCCGCGATTCCCCGTTCAGACATTGGAAAACGGCCGAGTGCTCGCTGTCCACGGGCACGATCGGCACGCCGCCGGCCGCGGCGGCCGCCGTGACGAGATGTCCCGCGGCCACGAGGGACTCCTTGTTGGCCAGCGCCACCGGAATGCCGGCGCGGACCGCCGCCAGCGTCGGCATGAGGCCGGCGATGCCGACGATCGCGCTGACGACCATGTCGCTTTCCGTCTCGGCGGCCGCCCGGACGAGTCCGGCTTCTCCCGCGGCCACCCGGATGCCGTCGGGCAGCCGGCGCCGCAGTTCTTCGGCCAGTTCCTCCCGGGCGACGGCCACCAGTTCCGGGCGGAATTCGCGGGCCTGTTCGGCCAGAAGATCGATGCGCCCGCCGGCGGCGGCCAGGGCCGAAACTTCGAACCGGTCGGGCTGCCGGCGGATGACGTCCAGCGTCTGCGTGCCGATGGAACCTGTCGAACCGAGGACGGCAATGCGTTTTTTCATGTCGGCCTCCCCTTCACCATATGCCGTCAAGCACAATGCGGACGAACGGAAACACGATCAGCCAGCTGTCGCACCGGTCGAGCACGCCGCCGTGGCCCGGCAGCAGCCGGCCCGAATCTTTCACGCCGTAATGCCGCTTGTAGGCGGACTGGATCAAATCGCCGATTTGCGCCACCAGGCCGACGGCGGCGCCGAAAAGCGCCGCCCAGCGCGGGTCCAGCACATCCGGGCGGATGAAGGAAAAAACGAATGCGCCGATGACGGACAGCGCGAGGCCGCCGACGGCGCCCTCCACCGATTTGTTCGGGCTGATCCGCGGGATCAGCTTGCGTTTGCCAAACCGGGCGCCGACGAAATAGGCGCCCGCGTCCGTCAGCCAGATGCAGGCGAAGACGGCCAGGGAAACGGCCAGGCCGTTGTCGCCCCACCGGGCGTCCGCCATGCTGCGAAAACCGGCGCCGATGTACAGCACGCCGAACAGCAGGACCGCCGACCGGTCGATGGGCGTACGGTTGTTGGTGAGCACCATGCCGGTCATGATGAGCAGCATGGCCAGCCACAGCCCGTCCAGCGGATCGACCGGCAGCGCCCATTGCCGGCCGGCGGCGGGCCACATCGCCAGGACGACGCCGGCGTAGCCGGCGACGGCCGGCCAGTCGCTTCGCTTCACCCCGCTCATGCGCACCAGCTCGTCGAACCCGACGACCGCCATGGCGAGAAGCAGCGCGTGATAGACGTATCCCCCCAGGGCCAGCACGGCGAGAAAACCTGCACCGGCCAGCACGCCGGTGAGGATGCGCGTTTTCATGTTGCCTCGTCCCCCAATCTAGACCGCCCCGAACCTGCGCTTGCGTTTCTGGAACTCGCGAATCACCCGGTGGAAATGCTCGACGGTGAAATCGGGCCAGTACACGTCGACGAACGCCAGTTCCGAATAGGCCATCTGCCACAGCATGAAGTTGCTGATGCGCTGTTCGCCGCTTGTGCGGATGATGAGATCGGGATCCGGCAGTCCGCCGGAAAGCAGCTGGGCGGCAAACAGTTCCTCGGAAATGTCCTCCACGGAAAGCTTTCCGTCCCTCACCTGCTCCGCGATTTGCCGGATGCCGTGCAGCAATTCCTTGCGTCCGCCGTAATTGAAGGCAAAATTCAGAATCATGCCGGTGTTGTGCTTCGTCCGGTTCACCGCTTCTTCGACGGCGGCCAGCGTATGCGCCGGCAGCCCGTCTTTCCAGCCCATCATGCGGACCTGCACATTGTTGGCCATCAGTTCGTCCAGCTCCTGGCTCAGGAACTGGCCGGGCAGTTTCATCAAATAATCGACTTCGTCCTTCGGACGTTTCCAGTTTTCCGTGGAAAACGCGTACATCGTCAGGATCCGGATGCCGAGGTCGCTGGCGGCGACGGCGATCCGCTTGATGGTCGCCATGCCGCTTCGGTGGCCGGCGACGCGGGGCAGCCCGCGTTCGCTGGCCCAGCGGCCGTTGCCGTCCATGATGATCGCCACGTGTTCCGGAAGACCGGCAAGCGCCGGCCCCTCAGCCGGCGCATCGGATTTGACGCGCGTTTTCAACCAATTCCATCCGCCCATGGCATCCTCCGCTCGGTGAAGACTCGCCCCCGTCCGCCCGTCAGACTTCCATGATGTCTTTTTCTTTGGCGGCGATCAATTTGTCCACTTCGGCGATGTACCGGTCGGTCAGTTTCTGGATGTCGTCCTGCGCCCGGCGGGATTCGTCTTCCGAAATTTCGGACTTTTCCAGTTTTTTGCATTCGTCATTGGCGTCCCGCCGCACGTTGCGGATCGCCACTCTCGCTTCTTCGCCGAATTTGCGCGCCAGTTTCACCAGCTCGGCGCGGCGCTCTTCCGTCAGCATCGGAACGGTGATGCGGATGACGTGGCCGTCGTTGGTCGGCGTGAGGCCCAGATCGGATTTCATGATCGCCTTTTCGATGTCGGCCAGCGCCGACTGGTCCCAGGGCTGCACCTGGATCGTTCTGGCGTCCGGCACGGTGATGCCCGCCAGCTGGTTGAGCGGGGTCATGACGCCGTAATATTCCACCTGGATGCGATCCAGGAGACTGGCGCTGGCCCGGCCGGCCCGGATCGCGGCAAGTTCCCGTTTCAGCGCGGCAACGGCTTTTTCCATGCGCTCTTCCGCGTTCTTCTTGATCGTCTCGATCATGGACACTACTCTCCTTTCACGATTGTGCCGATTTTTTCACCGAGAACGACGCGCTTGATGTTGCCTTTCTCCGTGATGGAAAACACGATGAGCGGGATGTTGTTGTCCATGCACAGGGACGAAGCCGTCGAATCCATGACGCCGAGCCCCATGTTGAGCACGTCCATGTAGGTCAGCCGGTCGAATTTTTTGGCGCGGGCGTCCACCCGGGGATCGGCGGAGTAGACGCCGTCCACCTTGTTTTTGGCCATCAGGATGACTTCCGCCTCGATTTCCGCCGCCCGGAGCGCCGCCGTCGTGTCCGTCGAAAAGTAGGGGTTGCCGGTCCCGGCGGCGAAAATGACGACGCGCCCCTTCTCCAGATGGCGGATTGCCCGGCGGCGGATGTACGGCTCGGCCACCTGCTGCATCTCGATGGACGTCTGCACGCGGGTCGGCACCCCGATTTTCTCCAGGCCGTCCTGCAGCGCCAAGGCGTTCATGACCGTCGCCAGCATCCCCATGTAATCGCTGGTGGCCCGGTCGATGCCCTTGGCGCTGCCCGAAATGCCGCGCCAGATGTTGCCGCCGCCGACCACGATGGCCACCTGGACGTTCATCTCCACCACTTCGCGCACCTGTTCGGCAATGGAAGCGATCATGTCGCCGTCGATGCCGAATCCCTGCTGGCCGGCCAACGCTTCGCCGCTCAGCTTGAGCACGATCCGTTTGTACCGAGGTTGATTCATCGGCAACCGTTCCTCCCTGCCTGTTGTACCTTGCGGACTTCAGAGCGGTCAGGCTTACAAAGAAAGGAACACGACGTGTTCCTTTCCGCTGGCCGTCCGTTCGCCATTGGCGACGGATTATCGTTTCATTTGGGCCATGACTTCTTCGGCGAAGTTTTCCTGTTTCTTCTCCAGCCCTTCGCCCAGCTCGAAGCGGGCGAACCGGCGAATCGTGATGTTTTCGCCGATGGTGGCGATTTTCTCGCTCACCAGCTGGGCGATCGTCTTGTCGGGATCCTTGACGAAAGGCTGTTCGAGCAGGCACACTTCTTCAAAAAACTTGTTGATGCGGCCTTCCACGATTTTTTCGACGACTTTCTCCGGTTTCCCTTCATTCAGCGCCTGGGTCCGCAAAATTTCCTTTTCTTTCTCGATCACGTCGGCGGGGACGTCCTCCCGGGAAATGTATTGCGGATTGGAAGCGGCAATGTGCATGGCGATGTCCCGCACGAAGGCGCGGAATTCGCTGTTGCGGCCGACGAAGTCGGTTTCGCAGTTGACTTCCACCAGCACGCCGATTTTGCCGCCGGCGTGGATGTACGATTCCACGGCGCCTTCCGTGGCGATGCGCCCCGCCTTCTTTGCCGCGGCGGAAAGCCCCTTCTCCCGCAGGATTTCCGCAGCCCTCGTCATGTCGCCGCCGGCTTCCTCCAGCGCCTTTTTGCAGTCGAGCATGCCCGCTCCGGTTTTTTCGCGAAGTTCTTTCACCATGGCTGCACTGATCGCCATATGTCGTTCCCTCCAGAAATGGCTGATTTGGATTGGTGGGTTTGTCCTCTTGAAAAAAGGGTGGGAGCGGTTTGTTCAACCTTCAACCCACCCTTGCAGGCCGTTTGTCGCATTCTCCGTCAGTCAGGCCGTCGTTTGCTCGCCTTGATGCGCTTCGACGATGGCATCGGCAATCTTCGACGTGATCAGCTTGACGGCGCGGATGGCGTCGTCGTTGCCCGGAATGATGTAGTCGATCTCGTCCGGATCGCAGTTCGTGTCCACGATGGCCACGATCGGAATGCCGAGCTTGCGGGCTTCCTGGACGGCGATCCGCTCCTTGCGCGGATCGATGATGAACAGGGCGTCGGGCAGCTTCTTCATGTTCTTGATGCCGCCGAGGAATTTCTCGAGCCGTTCTTTCTCCTTGCGGAGGAGGATGACTTCCTTCTTCGGCAGCACGTCAAACGTGCCGTCGGTTTCCATCCGCTCGAGTTCGTGCAGGCGTTCGATCCGCTTGCGGATCGTCTGGAAGTTGGTCAGCGTGCCGCCGAGCCATCTTTGGTTGACATAGAACATGCCGCAGCGTTCGGCTTCTTCCCGGACGGAATCCTGGGCTTGCTTCTTCGTGCCGACGAACAGCATCGTGCCGCCTTCGGCGGCCAGGGATTTGACGTAGTTGTACGCCTCTTCCATCTTCTTGACCGTCTTCTGCAGGTCAATGATGTAGATGCCGTTGCGTTCGGTGAAGATGTACTTGGCCATCTTGGGGTTCCAGCGGCGCGTCTGGTGGCCGAAGTGAACCCCGGCTTCCAGCAGTTGCTTCATGGAAATGACTGCCATGTGATCATGTTCCTCCCTGGTTGCAGGTTTGGTCCTCCGCGCCTCGCATCTTCCGGACTGACCGGCGGCCGTCCGCCGGCACCCGGCCCGGAATTGAGACGCGTGTGTCGTTTGAACCGTCATTTACTATACCACAACCGATTGCGGATGTGCAACCGAAAGCCGGACCCGATGCGCCCGGCGTCACCGCCCTCCGGACTGGAGGGTGATGGCGTCGATCAGGGCCGCGAGGTCCGGCTTGTAGGCAAACGTGTAGGTTCCCGCGCGGATTCTGACTTCCAGCCCGCGGGCGGCCATCTCCCGCCGCCAGGCGTCGAGGTCGTCAACCAGCCCCGCGGCGAGCAGCATGCGGCCGACCTCGTCGCTCGTCATGCCCGTGCGAATCTCGATCAGATAGAAATGGGGAAGCTCGCCCGGACCGACCGCCTCCACGGCGCCGCCGGCATCCGGCGGACCGCCCGCCGCGCCGCTTCCCGCCGCCCCATTTCTTCCGGCTTCCTCCAGCAGGGCGTCCACGTCCTCCTGCGAATACCAGGTTTTCGCCGCATCGTGGAGCACAAGCCCGAGACGGCGCGCCTCTTCCGCGAGCCGGTCCGGATCGGGCGGCGCTTCCGCGGAAAACGGAGCATCCGCCGCGGGCGCTCCGCCCGGCGCGCCCGCGGCCGCGGTCAACAGCTCCACCAGCATGGCGCCGATCATCAGCCCGGCCCCGAGTCCGGTCAAAAACCGTCCGTCCCTAAGCACGGTGCTGTTCCTCCCGTTTGGCCAGCTGCAGGATCAGCATCACTTCGCCCTTGTTCATGCCGGTTTTTTTGGCGATGTATTCCACCGATTTCCCGGCGTCATGCAGGGCGAACAGCCCGGGATAGCGGCTGCGGATTCCCCGTTCCTGCGCCGGTCCGGTTTTCGTTCCGCCGCCGCCCGGTTCGCCCGCGGGACCGGAAGTGGCGGCGTCTTCCCGGGCCGGGGGGGCGTCCGGCCGGCGATCGCCGGCGCCGGGCGCGCGCCGATCAGCGGCGTCCGGAAGGCTTCCGGCCCCCGGCGCTTCCCCGCCCGCGTTCCGCGCGGCCGCTTCCGCCTCCGCGCCCGCATCCGGTCCCGCAGGCGCGGCAGGTTCCGCCGGCGGCGCTTCCGGCACGGCCGCCGCGGCGCCGCGGGCCAGCTGCCGCTCCAGCATGTCCACCCGTCCGCGCAGCCGGTTGAGTTCCGCTTCCAGTTCCCGCCGCCAGCCGCCGACGGTCTCCAAAAGCTGCCGGTTGTCTTCATCCATGACGTCGGCAAACCGGTCCAGCGCTTCCTCGAATTCGGCGATGGAGGCGCCGTCCGCCTTGTCGCCGCGGTTTTGCCTGATCATGGCCAGCACCATGACGGCGATGCCCAAAAGGACGACGTATACCCATTGTTCCATCGACATTGGCTCCCTTTCGGCGCTCGGGCGATTTTCACAGCGACAGGTCGATGAATTTTCCCTTGTACGGATGCCGGGCTTCCCGCGGCTTCGGCTGATCCTTCGCGCGCCCGCCGCCGTCTTCCGCCTTGCCGCCGGACGGGTCCGAACCGCCCTTCGCGTTGTTGTCGCCGGCGCGAATTTTTCCTTCCGCCGTCTTTTCCGTCCGGGGGCTTCTGGTCCGCTCCAGTTCCTGCTGCCTCATCGATTGCTGGACGGCGGCGGCCTGGTCGCTGACCGGCTTTTGCGCCAGCTGGCTCTGCACCTGGCCGGCCTCCATCGAGCGCGACACCGCAAGCTGCAGGTCGATCGACTTCAGGGACATCGGCTTCCCCTCCCCGTCACACGACGGAAACCATCGCAATATCGCCGTCCACCATGCGGAATGTGACCCGGGTGGTCGGATCTTTCACGAAGCGGGTGTACCGGCCGATGACGATTTTGCAGCCGCCGAAGATGGTGTTGATCACTTCCACCTTGGCGTTGGAGATGTCTTCCAGCGACTTCTCGATTTCCAGGATCCGCTCCCTGATTTCCTGCATTTCCTGGTTCAATTGGGTTTTCGTCGCAGCCAGCCGCGCGCGGAACGCCGCCTTGTCCGGCGGCAGCTGGCCGCTGGCCGCCATCTGGTCGAGCAGCCGCAGCGCCTTGTCCGTCTTGTCGGCGTTGGCCGTCAGGTCTTTCAGGCGGACGCGCAGCTCGGTCATTTCGTTGCGCAGTTCCGGCAGCACCCCGACTTCCAGCGTCGTCGCCGTCGACGTCGTGTTGCCGATGACGCGGGCCCTGATGTGCTCGCCGGCCTGGATGAGGCCGCCCACGATCAGCCCTTTGGCGCCCATGCATTCCACTTTCTTGCCGGCGCGGACCGTGGAATGCATGATGCTCTGCGTCACGATGACGTTTTCGCCCGCTTCCACGTTGCCTTCCTGGATGAACGAGCATTTCACGTTTTTGGCCGCCTTGACGAGTCCTTTGCCGCCGCCCATGATGCCGGCGGAAATTTCGATGGACGCGTCGCTGACCACTTCCGCCGCCTCGACGCCGCCGATGATCCGGATGTCGCCGGCCGCGCGCACCTTGAATCCGGAAAGCACGTTGCCGCGGATGATCACGTTGCCGACGAAGTTGATGTTGCCGACGCTGTAGTCGACGTCCCCGTTGACTTCATAGACCGGAAAGACGTTGATCCTGTCCCGTTCCGTGATGGTGATGAGCCCGTCGATGGCCGCGTACATTCTCCGCTGCTCCGGATCGAGCACGACGTTTTTGCCCGCTTTCAGGCGGGCTTCCTTTCCCTTTTTCGCCGGAATCGTCTCGCCGGTCACGCCGCGGCCGTCCTGGCCCGTCCCGGCGGGAATCCGCTCGGCGATGAGCTGCCCTTTTTTGATGTTGTTCAGGCTGGCGACTTCCTTGAAATCGACCCGCCCGCCTTCCAGCTCCAGCGGTTTTTTTTCGCTCTGCAGGTCAAAATGATAGCGGATGTAGCCGTCTTCCCCGTCCACCGGCATGATGCCGCTGGCCACGGTCACCTGGTTGAAAATGAATTTGCGGGGCTCCCGGGCGATCTGGGCCAGCGTGTCCATGCGCAGCCCGAATGTGACCCCGTTCTGCTTCAAAAACTCTTCCAGTTCCTCGATCGTGCAGCTGAATTCCGCGTCCTCGTGAAGAATCTGCAGTTTGGCGGTCATCCGGTCGTCGGAGATGACCACATTCATATAATTGTCCAGCGGCAATCTGTTGCCCTCTTGATTCGGATTCATGCGAAACGCCCCCTGACCCTGTATACCTACCTTATATCCTTCAATAGAATGTGATTTTGTGTCAACCCCCTGCTAGTTTTCCCGCATCAGTTGGTCTTTCGCGTGCTCCAGCGCGCTGCGGAGCCTCGCCATCGCCTTGGAATGAAGCTGGGAGATGCGGGACGGCGTGAGCGACATCACCTCCGCGATCTCGCCGAGCGTCAATTCTTCATAGTAAAAAAGGGTAATCACCGTCCGCTCTCTCTCCGTCAGCCGTTCGATGGCCCGGGCGAGGCATTCCTTCAGATACATTTCGTGAATTTTCCGTTCCGGGTTTTTGGCCCGGTCATCCACAAGCAGAGACAGCCGCGTTTCCGGTTCGTCTTCTTTCAGGGGATCTTCCAGGGACACCACGTTGGAGAGGGCGATATCCTGCTGCAGCTGGCCGAATTCCCGCTCGTCCATCTGCATGTAGGCCATCACTTCCCGGTCGGTGACCGTCCGCATGTGCATCTGTTCCAGCGTCTGATACGCTTCTTCCAGTTTCCGGAACTTTTCCCTCACCGACCGGGGGACCCAGTCGTCTTGCCGCAGACCGTCGATGATGGCGCCGCGGATGCGCCAGGTGGCGTAGGTTTCGAACTGCAGGCCGCGGCCGAAATCGAACTTCTCGATGGCGTCAATGAGCCCCATCACCCCGAGGCTGGTCAGGTCGTCGCGCGACAGGTTGCGCGGCAGACCGTGAACCAGCCGGCTCACCACGTAGTCGATCAGTTTCAGGTGCTTTTCAACCAGCTTTTTTTTGGCCTCCGGATCACCGTGCCGCTTGTACGCCAGCCACAGGTCGTGATCCGTCGCGCGGTCCGGTTGTTGTTGAGCCATGGTCCACCTTCTTCAGTCTTGCGACAGTTGTCTGACCGCCCGGGCCAGGAAATCAGGGGGCAGTTTGTCCCGGGATACGAGTTGTTCGGGCTGGAGCGGGACGAATTCGTCCTCTCCGGGCCCGTCCGGCCGCGGGTTGGCCATCATTTCCCGGAGCAGCGCCGCGTCGCCGTCCCGCGGCGTGGACAGATCGACGGCTTGACCAGCGGCCGCTTCCCCGCCGTCCCGTTCGGACCGAAGTGCAAAACCCCACAGCCAGCGGACGGCATAGACCGCCGCGAACAGGATGAGAAACGCGACGGCGGCGCGGAGAATGGACGTGGCGGCGGGATTTCTCGGCCAGGAAAGGACGAGCGTCAGCAATGCGGATGCCAGGGCGACGAAGAAATTCCATTTCCAGTTGCCGATCATCGGAGCTATAGCCGTTTCACCCCCTGCTGCACGCTGCGGACGACGAGCAGGCCGGTATCGCAGTGAAATTCGATGGTGCGGCCGTAATGTTCGCCCGTGTCTTCCGCCACCAGCGGGATGCGGAAGCGGTGCAGCATCCGTTTGACGGCTTCCACGTTGCGCTGCCCGATTCGCATCGCTTCGCTGGCGGTGAAATTGAACATCTGGGCGCCGCCGGCCATCTTCGCGACGAGGCGGCCCTCATCCGCTCCAAGCGCTTTCATCTGGCGGATCAATTCCGGCACGGCGGTGTCCGCATACTTGGCAACGTTGAACGGCTTTTCGCGGGCGATCTCGGAATCCGGCAGCATGATGTGGGCCATGCCGGACACGCCGGCCTGCGGATCGTGAAGCGTCAGGCCGACGCAGGAACCGAGCCCCGTCGTGCGGAGGATCCCGCTCCGGCCGCCCACCGCCTTCAGGTCTGCCATGCCGATTTTGATGTAGGTTTCATTGGTCATCAAAAGGTACTCCCAATGCTGTGAAAATCTTTTTGAAAGACTGCGGATCGGGAATGAAGATGAAATGCCCCTCCACTTCGAGCTCGCCTTCCAGAAACTTCGTGTCGATGAGCAGCGCCTTGTCCCCCGTCTGGCCGTATTCCATGACGCCAAAGCTCAGGACGGCCCCGGACATGTCGATGGCCAGCGACGGCACCGTGGGCACGAGATGGAGCCGCGTGAAATCGGAAAGGGACGTCAGGTAGGAACCGACCATGATGTTGCCGATTTCCTGCAGGGCGGAAAGTTCCATATCGGTGAAGGCATCCGGATCGTCCGACCGGATGCCCGCCAGGCCGCCGAGCAGTTTTTTCGCCGACGGCACGGACAGGATGAAAAACATGTTGCCCGGCGCTTCGCCGGACACGCGGAGAAAGATGGCCACCACCACTTCCTCCGCGCCGCCCAGGCTTTCCGCCACGTCCTGGAACGACACGATCCTCACGAGCGGAACCTTCATGTCCACCTGCTTGTTCAGCAGCTTGGCCAATGCGGTGGCGGCGTTGCCGGCCCCGATATTTCCGACTTCCTTCAAGACATCCAGCTGGAAATCGGCCATCTGCTTCAGGGGGTCCACCTTGCCAAAAACTCCTTTACTCGAAAATTTGCTCGAGCTGCATGATCTCGCTCTTGTTCAGCACCTCGGAGAGGTTCAGCATGACCAGCAGGCGGCCGTCCGCCAGCTTGGCCACGCCGCGAAGGTATTTCGCCTTGACGCCGCCCACCACTTCGGGCGGATCCACGATGTTGTCCGAATCGATGTCGATGACGTCGTTGGCCGAATCGACGATCAGGCCGACCTCCAGGTTTTCCGCGTTCACGATGATGATCCGGGTGTCGCCGGTGTACGCCGTTTCCTCCAGGCCGAAGCGTCCCCTCAGGTCAATGACCGGAACGACGACGCCGCGGAGATTGATGACGCCCTTGACGAATTTCGGCGTCTTGGGAACGCGCGTCATCGGCATCATCCGCTCGATGGTCTTCACTTTGTCGACTTCCACGCCGTACTGTTCGGAACCGAGGTTGAACACGATCACTTTCAGCTCTTCACCCATTGCATTTCCCTCCTAGCGTTGTTTGTCGTCCGTCCGGCTTCATTTGATCAGCGCGTTGGTGTCGAGAATGAGCGCGACCTGGCCGTCCCCGAGAATGGTGGCGCCGGAGATGGCAAACAGCCCGGTCAGGAATTGGCCGAGCGACTTCAGCACGATCTCCTGCTGGCCGAGCAGTTCGTCCACGATCAGGGCGGCCATTTTGTCGCCCTTGTGGACGATGACGACCTCCCATTCGCCCTGCTCCGCCGCCCCTTCGTCCCGCGGGCAGTCGAGCACGTCGGCCAGATCCACGACCGGCACCAGGCCGCTCCGGAAATCCATCATGGACCGTCCGTGCACGTGGCGGATGTCGTCCCGCTTCAGAATGGCCGTCTCGACGATGGATGACAGGGGGATCGCATACTTTTCCGTGCCCGTCCGGATCAGCATCGCGCCGATGATCGAAAGCGTCAGCGGCAGCTGGACGGTGAATTTGGTGCCTTCGCCCGGCGCGGACTGCACCTGCACCCGGCCGCCGAGGGACTCGATCTTGTTTTTCACGACGTCAAGGCCGACCCCCCGCCCCGAGATGTCGGACACTTGATCCGCCGTGCTGAATCCCGGCGCGAACAGAAGCTGGTACACGTCCTCGTCCGACATGTCATGGATCCTGTCGGCCTGGACGATGCCGGCCTTCAGCGCCTTGTCCAGCACTTTCCCGCGGTTGATGCCGCGGCCGTCGTCCTCGATCTCGATGAAAACGTGGTTGCCGCTGTGGTACGCCCGCAAATGGACGGTGCCCGTCGGATTTTTTCCCGCTTTCTCCCGCTCCTCCGGCGGCTCGATGCCGTGGTCGACGGAGTTGCGCAACAGATGCACGAGCGGATCGCCGATTTCGTCGATGACCGTCCGGTCCAGTTCCGTTTCGGCGCCGGTGATGACGAGCTCCAGTTTCTTGTTCAGCGATTTGGCCAAATCTCGGACCATCCGCGGAAACCGGTTGAACACCGATTCCACCGGCACCATGCGCAGCTTGAGCACGATGTTCTGCAAATCCGAGCTGATCCGCGCCATGTGCTCGACGGTTTCCGTCAGATCGCTCCGCCGGATTTCGCTCGCCAGCTGTTCGAGGCGGACCCGGTCGATCAACAGCTCGCTGAACAGGTTCATCAGGTCGTCCAGCCGGTCCAGGTCGACGCGGATCGTCCGGCCGAGGGCGGCCTGGCCCCGGGTCTGGCCGGCGGCCGCTCCGGCCTTCGCGCCCGCCTTCGCATCCGTCTTTGCGCCCGTCTTCGCGTCCGGTTGCGCCGCCGGCTTGGCCTCCGCTTTCGCATCCGGAGCGGATGCGGGCGACGCCGCGGTTTTCCGGCCGGCGAAGGCGGCCAGGGTTTCCCTGTCGTAAACCTCAAGCTCCACCCGCTCGATTTCGGAAATGCCGCGGATGAGCGATTCGATCGTTTCGGCCGGTTCTTTCGTTATGTAATAAAGCCTGAAGCTGCGGTCGAATTTTTCCTGTTCGAGATCCTGCACGGACGGCACCGATTTGGCGACTTCGCCGTGCCGTTCCAGGGCGTCGAACACCATGTAGGCGCGCGCCGCTTTCAGCAGGCAGTCTTCCCGCAGGGTGACGGTGATGCCGTACACGTGATGGCCGCTGTCCAGCGATTGTTCGAGGACGGCGTACTGGTACTCATCCAGCTCCGGCGCCTTCCCGCCGGCCCGCGCTTCGTCCGCCGCCCGGCCCGCGCCGGCAGATGAGGGTTTCCCTTCCGCAACCGCCTTCAGTTCGGCCACGACGCCGCTGACGTCCATCTGGCCGGTGCCGCCGGCAACGATATCCTGCACCATGTTTTCCAGCGAGTCGAGACTTTTGAACAGCACGTCGAAAATGTCGCCGTTCATCGCCAGCTTTCCGTTTCTCACCAGATCCAGCACGTTTTCCATCTCGTGGGTGAGCGACGCCAGATCGGCAAAGCCCATGGTGGCGGACATCCCCTTCAGGGTGTGGGCGGAACGGAAAATGCTTTGCACGATGGACAGATCGTCCGGGTTTTTCTCGAGCTCCAGCAGATTGTCGTTCATCGCTTGCAAGTGTTCCTTCGACTCGGCGATGAACATGGTGAGGTATTGATTGATTTCCATGCCAGATGTCCCTCCTGCAGGCAAAGTGGAATGGATGCGTCAGCCTTACCTGATCAGTTCCGCCAGTTTGCCGGGGATGTCGTGCAGGTTGGCCACGTGTCGGGCGGCCTGCAGATTCACCGCGGCCCGCGGCATGCCGTAAACCACGCAGGTTTCTTCGGATTCGGCGATCGTCTGGGCGCCGCTGTCCCGGAGCCGCCGGAGGCCCCGGGCGCCGTCGGCGCCCATGCCGGTCATGATGACCGCCACCCGTTTCAGTTCGGTCAGCGGAACCAGCGAGTCGAACAGCACGTCCACGGAAGGACGGTGGCCGTTTTGGGGCGGCTCGTCCGTCAGGCGGATCCGGTAGCGGCCGCCGGGCGCCCGCTCGGCTTTCATGTGGCGTCCGCCCGGCGCGATGTAGGCCGTTCCCGGTTCGAGCGCCTCCCCGTTCTCCGCTTCCCTGACCCGGATGGCGCACAGGGCGTTGAGCCGGTCCGCAAGCGATTTCGTGAAGACGGGCGGCATGTGCTGCACGATGAGGATCGGGGCCGGAAAATCGGCGGAAAGCGCAGTCAGCACGGTCTGCAGCGCGCGCGGGCCGCCGGTCGACGTGCCGATCGCCGCCAGCCGGGTGACGGGCCCGTCCGCCGTCCGGCCGCCCGCATCCCGGTCGCCGCGGATGCCGTCCGGCCGACCCGGCCGGACGGCGGCCGTCCCGCCCGGCGGGATGCGCGGCACCCGGGCCCGGACGGCGGCTTTCAGCTTGTCCAGCAATTCCCGCTGGACTTTGCGAAGATCAAGGGAGATCGACCCCGACGGTTTCTGCACGAAATCGACGGCGCCGAGCTCCAGGGCCCGGATCGTTTCCCGCGCGCCCGCGTCCGTCAGGCTGCTGAGCATGACGACGGGAACCGGGCATTCCCGCATGATGATTTCAAGCGCCTGAAGTCCGTCCATCAGCGGCATTTCCACGTCCATGGTGACGACATCGGGCGCAAGCTCCCGGACTTTCCGCACCGCCTCCTCGCCGTTTTTGGCGGTGCCGACGACGTGAAAGCCGGGATCTTCCGTGACGAGGTCGGAGATGATCCGCCGCATGAAGGCGGAATCATCCACGACCAGAACGTTGTGCCGCAAATTGGATCTCCTCCGGGTGTCTTGCCGTCGAATGATGTCGGATGCGAATGCCGGAGCCGCCGGATTCAGCGGATCAGACTGAGCATGCGGGACAAAAACCCCTTGATTCCGGCCTGTTCATCCGGCCGGTCTGTTCCGGCGCCGGCCGTCTGCGCGAAGCTGGCGGCAATCCGCCGGACGGAGCGGGCGGCGGGACTGTTCGGGTAGGCGACGCTGAACGGTATCTGTTTTTTGACCGCTTTCGGCACGTTCGGATCGTCCTCGATGCAGCCGAGAAGCGGAATGTCCAGATCCAGAAACTGCTTGGCCACCGTGCTGATCTTGTCCGCCGTGCGCTTTCCCTCGCTCCACTCCGACACGCGGTTGACCACCAGTCGAAAGGATACGCCCGCATCGATGCCGTGCACCATCTTGATGACCGCGTAGGCATCGGTGATGGCGGTCGGTTCCGGAGTCGTGACGACAATGGTTTCCTGTGCTGCCAATATAAATTTCAACGTTTCTTTCGACAATCCTGCACCGGTGTCGAAAATGATGTAATCCACGTAGCCGTTCAGTTCGCTGATCTGGTCGGTGAACACGTTCAGATCTTCCTCCGACAGCCGGAACAGGTCGCCGAATCCGGAACCGCCGGAGATGATCTGCAGATCGTGCGGGTCCCTGCAAATGATGTCCCAGATCGTTTTTTGCCGTTTCAGCAGATGGTACAGGTTGTATTTCGGCGTCATGCCCATCAGCACGTCGATGTTCGACAGGCCGATGTCGGCGTCGAAGATGAGCGTGCGATGGCCGAGCGCCTGCAGCGACAGGGCGAAATTCAGCGTGAAATTGCTTTTGCCGACGCCGCCCTTGCCGCTGGTCACGGTGATGACCCTCGTATTTGCGGAACCGGATTTCTGGCGCCGGTTCAGCATCTTGCGGAGCGACTCGGCCTGATCAGGCATCGTCCACCCCTCCCATGATCAGGTCGACGATGCGCCGTTCGTCCAGTTCGGCGATGTCATCCGGCACGTTCTGGCCGTCGGACACGTAGGTGCCGCGAAACCCGTACTCATGGGCCAGATTGACGATGGAGCCGAAGGAATCCGTTTCATCGAGCTTCGTGTACAGCACGTCGTCCAGCCCGATCCGCGAAAAACGGTCGACGACGGCCTTCATGTCGCGGTATTTGGAAGACAGGCTGAGCACCAGGATCGTTTCGCTGTTGCCGCTGGCGCGAAGCAGGGCGCTCAGTTCGGATACCATCATTTCGTTGCGGTAATTCCGGCCCGCGGTATCCATGAAGATCAGGTCGCGGTCCGCGAGCGCCCGGAACGCCTTGGCCATTTCCAGCGGGGAAAACACCACCTCGAGCGGCACGTTCAGGATGTCGGCGTACGTGCGGAGCTGCTCGACGGCGGCGATGCGGTATGTATCGGACGTGATGAAGCCGATCTTGCGGCCGTGCCTGAGCACCTGCTCGGCCGCCAGCTTGGCGATGGTCGTCGTCTTGCCCACGCCCGTCGGCCCGACGAAATGCACGATCTTCGTCTCCGGCCGGATCGTCCGCGGCTTGACCGGCGCGAGCAGTTCCAGCAGGATTTGCCGGACCCGGGCGGCCGCTTCCTGCACCGTCCATTCGCCGGCCGTCCCTTCCCGTTCGCCCAGGGCGCGTTCGAAAACGGCGCGGATCACCTCCGGCAGCACCTCCTGCTCCAGGAGCCGCTGCTCGATCGGCAGGAAGGCGGCCGGCCACGTGCCGGTGGCGCCGGCGGCCGCCGTGCCGGTCAGCCTGGCCAGCATGTCTTTCATCTGCTTCATTTCGCGCATCAGGAGCTCGTTCTGGACATCGGCCGGAAACGGTTGCACGGGCCGCCGGGCGAAGGCCGCCGCGCCGTCGCCCGGATGCGGCCGGCCGGACAAGCCGCCGGCGGCTGCGGGCCGGACGGGCGACGGCGCGGGCCGGGCGGCCGGCGGCACGTCGCCGCTTCCCGCCAAAGGCGCGGCGCCCGGGGCGGGAGCATGCGCCGCGGCGGCAGGCTCGGGCCGGGCCGAATCGTCGTCGGCGGCAATCACTTCGATGCGCCTTTTGCCGAACAGGCCGAACAAGCCGCCGGTGCGGACCGGTTTCGTATCCAGGATGATGGCGTTTTTGCCCAGGTCGGTGCGAATGCGCTGCAGCGCTTCCGGCATGGAATCCACCACGTAGCGTTTCACTCTCATAGATTGACCACCCCGACACTCTGAATTTCAACGTCCGGCTCCAGCTCGTTGTAGCTCAGGACGGGCACGTCCTGCATGGTCCGCTCGAGCAGTTGGCGCAAATACATGCGGATGGTCGGCGAAGCGAGGATGATCGGCTGATGGCCCGATTGCACGAGCTTGTTCAGCTGCTCGCTGATCCGCTGATGGAGCGTCTGGGCGGAAACGGGATCCAGCGCCAGATAGGATCCGTGCTCGGTCTGCTGCACGCTTTCCGATATTTTTTTCTCGACGGTCGGGCCGACGGTGACGACGCGGAGCGTCCCGCCGCTGGGGGCGTATTGCCGGGTGATCTGCCGGGAGAGCGCCTGCCGCACGTACTCCGTCAGGACATCCGGATCTTTCGTGTAACCCGCATAGTCGGCCAGCGCCTCGAAGATGGTCACGAGGTCGCGGATCGAAATCTTCTCCCTGAGCAGCTTGACCAGCACTTTCTGCACATCGCCGATGCCGAGCTGGTTCGGGATGAGCTCGTCGACAAGAGCCGGATAATGCTCCCGGAGATTGTCGACCAGCACCTTCGTTTCCTGGCGGCCCAGAAGCTCGTGGGCGTGCCGCCGGATCACTTCCGTCAGGTGGGTGGCCACGACGCTGGGCGGATCCACCACGGTGTAGCCGGCCAGTTCGGCCTTTTCCTTCATCCGCTCGTCGATCCACAGGGCGGGCAGCTGGAAGGCGGGCTCCACCGTCTCGATGCCGGTGATCGAATCGTCCTCGACGCCCGGACTCATGGCGAGATAGTGGTTGAGAAGCAGCTCGCCCCGCGCCACGGTGTTGCCCTTGATCTTGATGACGTATTCGTTCGGTTTCAGCTGAATGTTGTCGCGGATGCGGATGACCGGCACGATGATGCCCATTTCCAGGGCGCACTGGCGCCGGATCATGATGATCCGGTCCAACAGGTCGCCGCCCTGGTTTGTATCCGCCAGCGGAATGAGGCCGTAGCCGAACTCGAATTCGATCGGGTCGACGTTGAGCAGGCTGACGACGCTTTCCGGGCTGCGCACTTGCTCGATCTGCGTCTCCTCGGCGATTTGCCGCGACTCGGCCTGCTTCGTTTCCTGATATTTCTGGATGCGGTATCCGCCGTAGGCGAGCAGGGCGGCGATGGGCAGCGCGATGACGGGCCCGATCGGGGTCAACAGCCCGAGGGCGGCGAGAGTGCCGGCCACGATGTACAGCATCTTCGGAAAACGCAGCAGCTGGACGGACAGGTCCGCCGCCAGGTTGTCATCCGACGCGGCCCGGGTCACCACCATGCCCATGGCCGTCGAAATGAGCAGCGCCGGAATCTGGCTGACCAGGCCGTCGCCGATGGTCAGGATGGCGTAGCGCTCCAGCGCTTCGCCGACGGAAAAATGGTGGACGAGCACCCCCATGACAAGCCCGCCGATGATGTTGATGAACACGATGACGATGCCGGCGATGGCATCCCCCTTGATGAACTTGCTGGCACCGTCCATCGCGCCGTAAAAGTCCGCTTCCCGTTCGATCTTTTTCCGGCGTTCGCGGGCTTCTTCCTCGGTGATGAGGCCGGCGTTCAGGTCGCCGTCGATGCTCATCTGCTTGCCGGGCATCGCGTCCAGCGTGAAGCGGGCCGACACTTCCGCCACCCGCTCCGCGCCTTTCGTGATGACGATGAACTGGACGACCACGAGAATGAGGAAGATGATGAAGCCGATGACCAGCTCCCCGCCGGCGACGAAGCGGCCGAACGTCTCCACCACGCGGCCCGCTTCCGCATGGGCCAGAATGTTCCGGGTCGTGGAAATGTTGAGCGCGAGGCGAAACAGCGTCGTGATGAGCAAAAGCGTCGGCAGGACGGAAAATTCCAGCGCATCCGACGTGTTCATCGCCACAAGGATGATGACCAGCGCGACGGATATGTTGGTGAGCAGAAGAAAATCAAGCAGCGTGAGCGGGATGGGCACGATCATCATCAGCACGATGCCGATGACGCCGACGAGCACGACCAGATCCCTGATTTTCATCCGCGCGATCTCCTCCAGACAGTGTTGGGCTTAAGCACCCGGAACGCGTCACACTTTTTTCTTGATCCGGTACACGTAGGCCAGCACTTCGGCCACGGCCTGGAACAGTTCCGCGGGCACGAAGCCGCCGATGTCGACTTTATCGTAAAGCGCTCTGGCGAGCGGTTTGTTTTCCATGATCACGATGCCGTGCTCCGTGGCGATCTCCCGGATCCGCAGGGCGACAAGGTCCGTCCCTTTGGCGATGACCTGCGGGGCGTCCATTTCCTCGGCCACGTAGCGAAGGGCGACGGCGTAATGGGTCGGGTTCGTGATGACCACGTCCGCCTTCGGCACCTCCTGCATCATCCGGCGCATCGCCATCCGGCGCTGCCTGTCGCGGATCCGGCTCTTGATGAGCGGGTCGCCTTCCAGCTTCTTGTATTCGTCCTTGATGTCCTGTTTCGACATCCTTAACCCTTTTAAATATTCATATCGTTGATAAAAGTAGTCGAAGATCGCCAGCACGATGAGCGCCGCCCCGATTTTCAGACCGAGATGGAGCGTGACGGAGGCGGCGTAGCCGAACACGCCTTCCAGGGGCAATGCATAAAGGCCCAGCAGGGCATCCTTCTCGGCCATCAGCGTGACGTAAGCGACATATCCGACGATGAGCAGTTTGAACAGCGATTTGAGAAAATCGGCAATGGCGCGCAGCGAAAAAATGCGCTTGAACCCTTCCACCGGATTCAGTTTGTTGAGATTCGGCACAAGCGGATGGCCGCTGACGAGGAATCCCACCTGCACGTAATTGGCCGCCAGTGCGACGGCGATGGAACCGATCATGACGGGGGCCAACAGCAGCGCGCCCCATTTCGCCAGGTCGGCGAACAGGGCATGAACGGCGTCCGCGGTCAGTTCCATCCGCATGTAATCGGTAAAGGCCGCGGTCAGCAGGGAAAAAAGACCGTCTTTCAGCCAGCCGCCGAACATCATGAGCACCAGCAGGGAAAACGCGAGAATGAACGCCGCCGGCAGTTCGGCGCTTTTGGCGACCTGGCCTTTTTGCCGCGCTTCCTGCCGCCTTCTTGGCGTGGGGGGCTCCGTTTTTTCCTGGGCAAACCATTGCAGATCGAGCGTCAGTCTGGAATCCGGCGTCATCGTCTCCATCCCTTCATCCGGCGGACAGGAGGACCAGAAGCCTTTCCATGTACCGGAACATTTCCCCGAACAGCGTGCGGAACATGACTGCCAGACCGGAAACGGTCAGGTACAGGATCGCAAAACCGGTCAAAATTTTCAGCGGCAGGCCGATGACGAACACGTTGAACGTCGGCACCGTCCGGGCCAGCACGCCGAGGGCGGCGTCCACCAGAAACATGGCCACGACGACCGGCGCCGCCATCTGGAACGCCATGTAAAACATGCGGGCGAGCGAGTCCACAAGAAACGCGGAAACGCCGCCGTCCGCGATGCGGGCGAATGCGCCGCCGGAAAGCGGCACCCAGTCGTAGCTTTGCATCAGCGCCGACAGCAAGTGGTGATGGCCGTTCATCCCGAGAAACGCCAGCATGCCGATAAAGAACTTGAAGTTGCCGATGATCGGACTGTGCAGGCCGGTCAGCGGGTCGACGACGTTGGCCATGCCGAGACCGATCATGTGGTCGATGAACCCGCCGGCCACCTGGACGGCGGCAAAAAACAGATACGCCAGAAACCCGAGCAACAGGCCGACGAGAATTTCCTGCAAAATCAAATAAACGTAACGGCCCTCCGGCAGCGAAACCGCCCATCCGCCCATCGAGGCGAACACGATCAGGCCGACAAAAAACGCCAGCCCGATTTTGAGGGCGTTCGGCACGTTCCGGAAAGAAAAAAGGGGCGATGTAACAAAAAACGCGCTTATTCGACACAAAACCAACAAAAAAACGGGCAACATCTGCTGCAAAGCTGCCATCGCCGCCTACGCCCCTAGCCGATGAACCGGTGCAGATTTTCCAGAATGCGGGAAGCGAAGGTGACCAGCGTATTCAAAATCCACGGCCCGAAGATCAGGAGCGCGACCAGAATGGCCACGATTTTCGGCACGAAGGCCAGCGTCTGTTCCTGGATTTGCGTCGTGGCCTGCAGGATGCTGACCGCAAGTCCGATCAGGAGACCGGCCAGAAGAAGCGGCCCGGAAGCTTTCAGCACGGTCATGATGGCTTGTCCGGCCACGCCGATGATCGTTTCCGCGCTCACGTTCGTCCCCCTCTTCCCTCTTGTTCACCCGTCTCGGCCGAACTTGCCGGCCGTCCCGGTTCAGAAACTCATCAGGAGCGATTTCACCACGAGATGCCAGCCGTCCACGAGAATGAACAGCAGGATTTTGAACGGCAGCGAAATCATGACGGGCGGCAGCATCATCATTCCCATCGCCATCAGGACGCTGGCCACCACCATGTCGATGACGAGGAACGGAACGAAAATCATGAACCCCATCTGGAAGGCGGTCTTCAGCTCGCTGACGGCAAAAGCGGGGACAAGGGCCGTAAACGGAATGTCCTGAACGTCTGCCGGCCGTTCGGCGCCGGCATAATCGAGAAACAGGAGCAGGTCTTTCTCCCGGGTATGCTTGGCCATGAACTCCTTGACCGGGCCCGCCGCAAGGCGGAGCGCATCCTGCTGGGTGATCTCGCCGGCCAGATACGGCTGGAGCGCCGTCTCGTTGACGGCCGACAGCGTCGGCGCCATGACGAACAGCGTCATGAACAGCGACAGCCCGATGAGCACCTGGTTGGGCGGCATCTGCTGGGTCGCCAGCGCCGTGCGGACAAAACCGAGCACGATGACGATCCGCGTAAAGCAGGTCATCATGATGAGAATGCCCGGCGCCAGGCTCAGCACCGTCAAAAGCAGGAGGATCGTGACCGTGTTGCCGACGGCCCGGGGTTCATCCGGCAAATTGATGCCCGGAAGCTCCAGTTCCGCCGCATGGACGTCAGAGGCCCACGCGAAAAGCAGACATATGCCGATGGCGATGGTGAGAACGAATCGTTTCCGTTTGTTCATTTCCGTTTACCGTCCGCTTCTTCATCTTCCGCCAGGCGTTCCTTCAGCCTGCCGCTACGGTCCGCAAGTTCCCGGATGCGGGCGTCAAGCAGGGCCTGGAAGCGGGCCGCATCCAGCTTCTCTCCGTCCGCCCCGCCGCTTTCGCCGCGGCTTCCCGGCGTCCGGCGCAGGGCGGACAACCATTTCCATTCGGGAAACAGGGACGCCTGCGGCAGGGACGCCACGATGTCGCGGATTTCCCGTTCATCGTCGATTTTCTCCAACAGGCGGACGTCGTTGCCGACGCCGATGACATACAGTTTCCCGCCGATCTGCAAAAGCTGCACCGATTTGTGCTGGCCGACGCCGATGCCGCCCAGATGGCGGATGGCGCCCGATCGCGCCCAAAACTGGTTGCGGGCCGCCAGAAACCGGATGAGCAGCATGATCAGCAATATGACGAGGCCGAGCGCCAAAACCACGGCCACGAGGCTGCCGATGCCGCTTTCCGGCGGCCAGTCGGCCGCCTGGCCGGTCCGGGCCCGGGCCTCCAGCACCGTCCGCACGCCTGTCACGAGCCGAAACATCGCTTACCCCAACGTCTTCTTGATGGCTTCGATGACGCGATCCGCCTGGAACGGCTTGACGATGAAGTCTTTGGCGCCCGCCTGGATGGCGTCGATCACCATGGCCTGCTGGCCCATGGCGGAACACATGATGACTTTGGCGTTCGGGTCGATCTTCTTGATTTCCCGGAGCGCCGTGATGCCGTCCATTTCGGGCATCGTGATGTCCATGGTGACCAGTTCCGGGTTCAGTTCCTTGTACTTTTCGATGGCCTGCAATCCGTCGCTGGCCTCGCCGACGACCTCGTATCCGTTTTTGACGAGAATGTCCTTGATCATCATGCGCATGAATGCCGCGTCGTCAACGATAAGGATTTTGTGTGCCATCTCACAGTCCTCCTAGTGCTGGGTTCATTTGATTTTCTCCATGCGATCCCATTGGCTGACGATGTCCGTCACCCGCACGCCAAAGTTTTCATCGATGACGACGACTTCCCCTTTGGCGATGAGTTTGTTGTTGACCAGGATGTCCACCGGCTCGCCGGCCAGCTTGTCCAGCTCGATGATGGAACCCTGCGTGAGTTCGAGGATGCTTTTGATCGTCCGCTGCGTCCGCCCGAGTTCGACCGTCACCTTGAGCGGAATGTCAAGCAGCAGGTCGAGGTTGCCGGGCCCGCCCTGCGCGTAGCCGGCATCGGGAAAACCGGCAAACTGCACGGGCTGCACGTTGACGTTCCGGCTGACGTTGGACGACCCCACATCCCGCGGCGGACCGCCGTAGGACCCGAACCCGGCGGAATGGGACGCGGCTCCGGAAGAAAAGGCTGGGGGCGGGGATGCGGACGCCCCGTGCGCCGCCTGGGCCACCGGTTCCGGTTGCGGCACCGCCGCCGCGGGCTCCGGCCGCGCCGCCGGCTGCTGCTCCGCGCCGGCGCCGGAACCGCCGCCGATCAGCGAAGCCACCATTTCCTTGGCGAAGGGAACCGGCAACAGCTGCATGATCGTGGAATCGATCAGGTTGCCGATGGTCAGCCGGAAGGCGATTTTGACGTAATGCTCGTACTCCTCGAGCGGCTCCGTCCCTTTCCCCGAGGCCACGTCGAAAATGCCGATGCCGGGCGGCGAGATGTTGACGAACCGGTTGAAGATCGTCGACATGCTCGTGGCGGCGGATCCCATCATCTGGTTCATCGCTTCCTGGACGGCGCTCAGATGGATTTCGTTCATCTCGCCGCCGACGTTCGTGCCGTCGCCGCCGAGCATCAGATCCGCAATCACCTGGGCGTCGCTCGTCTTGATCACGAGCAGATTGATGCCCTGAAATCCTTCTATGTAGTTCACGCTGACGGCCACATGGGGCTTCGGAAATTCGTCCTGCAGCCTGCTTTTGGAAATGGTCGACACCTGCGGCGTCGTGATCTCCACCTTCTGGCCAAGGAGCGTGGAAAGCGCCGTGGCGGCGCTGCCAAAGGAAATGTTGCCGATTTCGCCGAGGGCGTCCTTTTCCATGTCGCTCAGCCCGGACGGGTCATCCGCCGGTTCCGGATCCACCTGGGGCCCCGCGGGCTCGTCGTCGGCGGATTGCCGAAGCAGCGCATCGATTTCCTCCTGGGTCAGGTAGTCCCTGTTATTGCTGCTCATCCTCATCCTCAACTCCTTCATGCAAAATGTCGGTGATCCGGACGGCCAGTTTGCCCCGCGCGGTGCCGGGCACGCCCAGGAATTTCACCTTCTCGCCCACCTTGATGTGGAGAGGCTCGTCCGTCCTCCTGTTCAGGGCGATGACGTCGCCGGGGGACAGGTTGAGCAGTTCCTGGACCGTGATCGTGGATTCCCCGAGTTCCGCCACCACCGGCAGCTTCGCGACGTGCACCCGTTTTTCCAGCGACTGGATTTCCTCGGGCGAACGCTGCCTTTTTTGCGAAACGAACCAGTGGTGCACCGACAGCCGGGGCATGATCGGCTCCAGGACGACATGCGGGATGCACAGGTTGATCATCCCCGTCGTTTCCCCGATCTTGGTGCTCATGGAAATGAGCGCGATCGTTTCGTTGGGCGACACCAGCTGCAGAAACTGCGGGTTCGTCTCCAGGGTCACCAGCCGCGGCTTCAGGTCGGCCACGGAACGCCACGCTTCCTGGAAGCTGTCGAACATGCGGCTGAAAATGCGCTCCATGACCACCGTCTCGATTTCCGTCAGCGCGCTGATTTTTGCGGGGGACTGGCCCAGCCCGCCGAGCAGCCGGTCCAGCATGGCGTATGCGACGTTCGGGTGGACTTCCAGCACCATGCGCCCTTCCAGCGGTTCGGCCTCGAACACGTTCAGGATGGTCATCTTGGGCACGGACCGGATAAACTCATCATAGGGCAGCTGGTCCACGCTGACAACGTTGATTTGCACGAACGTCCGGAGCTGGGCGGAAAAATAGGTCGTCAAAAACCGCGCGAAATTTTCGTGGATCCGCGCCAGACTTCGGATATGGTCTTTGGAGAAGCGCGTGGCCCGCTTGAAATCGTAGGACCGGATCTTCCGCTGGGATTCTTCCCGCTTCAGTTCCTCCGCGTCCATCTCTCCTGATGAAAGCGCCGCCAGCAACGCGTCGATCTCGTTTTGCGACAGTACGTCGACCACAGGAATCACCCCGCTTGCATCAGGAAATGACCAAAGCCGTGATGTTCACCTGACGGACCGAGCCTTCATCCAGTTCCTGATTGATCTTGTTCATCAGCGTCGTGCTCAGCCGGTCGATGCCGACGCTCCCCTTGACGTCCTCGGGCGTCATGTCCGCCAGCGTCTGGTTGATGATCGCCCGAACCTTGAAATCCAAAAGTTCAAACTCTTCCTTGGCGTTTTCATTGCTCAGTTCGAATGCGAAGCTGACCCTGATGAAGTCGCCGGATGCCAGGTTGGTGAGAATGTCGTTGATCTCGACGGTCAGCGACCGGACCTTCTCGGGGGGCAGCCGGCTACCCTGGACGTTTTCCACCTTCTGGCGGGCCTGCTGGGCCTCTCCGGCGCCCGGATCGATAAACAGGTTGTTCCAGATGAGGAAGGCGGCCACCACGATCAGGGTGATGACCACCAGCATCATGATGACCCAAGGCAGCATTTTTTTGATCACGAGAATTCCTCCGGTTCTTCCGCAGTTTGGGCTTTGACGGCCAGGCGGATCGATCCGATGCCCTGCATGTACCTTTTCACCAGACCGGCGATTTCGTGCGCCTTTTCCCGCACGATCAGCTTTTTGCCATTGGTCAGGGTGATCAGCGTGTCCGGTTTTTCTTCGATGCTCTCGATCAGAACGGCGTTGATGTAGACTTTTTCGCCGTTCAGCCGGGTGACCTGGATCATGCGGGCCGCCTCCTTTCCGGCGCCGCCGGCAAGCCGTCCCGGCGGGACGGCTCACCGGCCGGTGCCGAAACTCAGAGCATCAGGATTAGCGCTTCAGGTTGACAACTTCCTGCAAAATTTCGTCCGACGTGGTGATGATGCGGGAGTTGGCCTGGAAGCCGCGCTGCGCGACGATCATCTCGGTGAACTCCGTCGTCAGGTCCACGTTGGACATTTCCAGCTGGCCGGAGATGATCGTGCCGGTGCCAAGGTCCGGATCCCCGGCCTGTCCGATTTCAAATTCCCCTTCGGGGTTGGCGTTCGTGGTCAGCCGGTACAGGTTGCCGCCGATTTTCTCCAGGCCGCCCGGGTTGACCACCCGCACCACGCCGATGAAAATGCCGGTGTTCTCCGTCGTGCCGTCCTCCAGGATGGAAATGATTTCGCCGGTGGAGGAGATCCGGAAGGCGGTGATGCCTTCATCCAGCACGATCGGATCCCCGTCCGCGCCCAGCACCCGCATGCCGTCGCCGTTGACCAGCTGCCGCATGGCGTCGATCGTGAAGTTGCCGGCCCGGGTCAGGTACGGCACTTCCTGGTCTTCGTTGGCGATGACGGCGAAGAACCCGTCGCCGTCGATGCGCAGGTCCGTCGCCACGTTGGTCGTCATGGCGCTGCCCGTCGTGTGGATGGTGTCGATGGCCGAAATGGCGGAACCGAGGCCGACCTGCTGCGGGTTGACGCCCCCCACGCCGTCCACCGGCGCCGTCACGCCGGCGATCGTCTGGCTGAGAATGTCCTTGAACATCACCCGTCCGGCTTTGAACCCGACGGTATTGACGTTGGCGATGTTGTTGCCGATGACGTCCAGTTTGATCTGAAAACCTCTCATTCCGGAAATGCCGGAATACAACGATCTCAGCATGTTCCCGTAACCTCCTTCGGATGCGTGGTCGGTTTGTCTCGACAGTTCTGCCGCTTCCGTCGATCGGCGGCAGGGAGGCTTCCTGCTCGGGCCAGCCTCATCGGTCGCATCATTCCGCTGCGCGGCTTACGGGACGATGACCGCGCTGTCGATCTGGGTAAACACGCTGTCTTTCATCTGGTCGCCGTCGATGGCCGTCACCACGGTCCGGTTTTTCACGTTGACGATGAGGGCCACGTCGGGAAACAGGATCAGCGATTCCCGGGCGCCCTTTTCTTCCGCCTTGCTGACCGCCTTTTCGAGCTTGGCCATCTTGTCTTCGTTCCAGACGATGCCTCTTTGCTGCAGCCGGATTTCCGCGTGGTGGCTGAAGCGGATCAGCTTTTCGCGCAGGACGTCCTGGAACGACGGCTGGTTCATTCCCGCGGCGTCAGGCCGGGGAACGTTCCGCGGGGCTCCGGGCCGCAAAACGGGCACCTGCAGGCTGCCGATGCGAATCCGGTCCGTCATGACGCCTCGCCTTCCCCTTCGCCTTCGCCCTTCCCGTCGTCCCCGTCATCCGGTTCGGGCGAATCGGCCGGGCCGATCGACACGATGTCCTCGACCGGAATTTCCCGCCGGCCGGATACGGCGTACAGCTTGCCGTCCCGGACCACGATCGCTTCCACGAGGCCGGTTTCGACTTCGATCGTGCCGTCGTCTTTCACCGCATACCAGCCGATCGTCTTGCCGATCATCGACGAATACAGGCCCAGGGAACCGGACAGCCGGTTCATCGCCTCGGCCATGTTCATCATCTGTTCCAGCGCGGAAAACTGCGCCATCTGGGCGATGAATTCCTTGTCCCCCATCGGTTCGAGCGGATTCTGGCTGCGGAGCTGGGCGACCAGAATTTTCAGGAACTCGTCCTTTCCGAGGGAACCGGGCGTCGCGCCGGAGGCGGCGTACCGGTTCAGGGGCGAGTAGTTGGGCCACACGTTCGATGTGGGAATGGCCTGGTCCGCCATCCGAACGTTCACCTCCAATCATGGCATGTCGGACAGCCTCCCTACGCGGTGGCGTGGAACGTGCTGCCGTAGCGGAACGGGATTTCGTCGCCATAGGTGGCCTCAATGTCGGGCAGCGGGAACTCGATCGGCTCGATTTCAACCGCCGTCTCCCGCGTGCCGCCCTGGCGCCGTTCCTGATTGCCGGTCTGATGGCCGCGCCCGTCCTGGTGGTATCCCGCCGTCATGCCGGCGGCCTGCTGGTGCGAAACGACCAGGCGGTCCACCTGGAATCCCTGCTGCTGAAGCGCGGCGCGCAGCATGGGCAGCTGCATCTCCAGCATGTCCCGGGCGCCGGCGGTTTCCGCGGCAAACAGGGCGGTCACCGTCCCGTCCTGCACGGAAATTTTCACGTCAAGCTGACCGAGGTGTTCCGGCATCAGCGTGATCCTGGCTTCCGACACGGGGCCCGTGCGGACGACGGTGAACTGCTTCACCACCAGTTCGGCCATTTCTTCCGCGAACTGGCGCGCATGAACGACGGCCGCCGGAACGTCAGGGGTTCGGGCGGGCGTCTGCGGCGCCTGCGCGAGCGGCGACGGCTGGACGCCGGCCGGTGCGGCTTGCTGCGGCGCTTCCCCCGCGGCCGGAGCCGCCTTCATGTCCGGGCGGAGTTCCCCCGCCGTCACGAACGCGGCGGCATCGCCTTCGCTTTGGACCGCCATCGACAAAACGGCCACATTCGGCTTCATGTGGGCCAGCCGGTCGAGCAGCCGAAGGCTCTCGGCGCGCGCGGAACCGTCGGCAACGCGGGCAACCGGCGGGAACGGGTCATGACCTTCGCCGTTTTTTGCAACGACGGCTTTCAGCTTTTCCCCCAGCGACACGATCCGTTCATCCGCCTCGCCCGCTTTCAGGCGCTGGACGAGCAGGGACAGAACTTCGCGAATGCCGGCGGGCTGACCGTCTTCGGCAAAAGACGGCGCTTCGGCATCAAACGGCGCGGACGGAGAGGCACCGGGCCAAAGCAGGGCGGCGGCTTCCGCCAGCCATTCGGCGAAAGGCGGTTCTTCCGCGAGGCGGTCAAACAGAGGGCTGTCCGTCTCCAGCGCGGCCAGCAGGCGTTCGATGGCGGCGGCCAATTCTTCCGGCACGGACGGCTGCGAAAGAAGCGTCGCGATCGCCTGCAGGTTCAGCATGCCGCCGGCGGCAGCCGGAATTCCCGCGGCCGGCACCGCGTCCGCCGAACCGCCGGTCCCGATGATCTGCCGGAGCAGCTGCTGAAACGATCCTTTGCCGGCGGCTTCCGGAATGCGCGCGACCGGCTGGACGGACTGCCCGGCGCCCGCGGCGGCCGGCTGGGCTCCGATGTGCATGAACAACGCTTCCATGTTTCGGTTTCACCTCCTTTCAAGGGTCATGGCAGGGGTCGTGGCCGCACGGTGTCACCGCCCGCCAAGCTGGTCGGCGAAAGCGGCGGCATCCGCCGGGGAAGACTCGGCGATGACGGCCAGCACCCGCGAACGGGCCTGTTCGGTCATGGCGCCGAGAATGGCGGCCGCTTTCCCGCTGTTTTGCTTTTTCAGTTCCAGCAGGATTGCCGCCGCGCTGTCCGGTTCCATGGCGGCGAAGGTGGCCGCCAGATCGGCGGCCGACAGCGAACCGTCGCCGCCTGCCTGTCCCCTTGCCCCCCTCGCTTTCCGTTCATAGTCCGCCCAGTTCGTTTCCGTAATGTTCTTGAGCTCCAGGGACGCTTCCGCGGCGACGGCGGGATCCATGCGCGCCAGGATGTTCCCCCGCTCTTCCGTTCCCATCTCGTACAGAATGAGAACGAGGTCGGGCAGGGTCATCTGTTCGAGAATGGATGCCGCCTTCGACGCCGACATGCCGGCGTACATGTTCGCCAGGGATTTCAGCCTGTCCCGGGTTTGTTCCAAGTCCTGCGCTTCCTGCTCCCGGTTTTGCATCAATTGCTCCACGCCGGCTTCCAGTTCCGCCACCTGCCGCTCCCTGGCGGTCAGATTGCTTTGCAGCGCCGCGATTTCGGCGTTCTTGTCCGCCAGGAGCGCCTCGAGCTCGGCCACCCGTTCTTCCAGCAGAAGGGCGGCACTGGCGGGATTGGCGGGCGTTTCGTCCGGTTTTTTTTCCTCTTCGGGCACCAGCAACCGGACGACGGGCATGTTCCGGCCGACGTCCAGGAGGGCGCCTTTGAGATCGTAGCCGAAAAGGGTGAGCAGGACGCCGACCAGCACCAGGGTGAACAGAACCGGAAGCAGAAAGATGTACAGGAAACGCTCCAGCGCGGTGTAGGTCTGTCTGTCGGCATTCGTTTTGTCCATCGGGTGTTCCCCCTTCCCGCATCCGTCAGTTCGTTTCCGCCCGGAGCGCGGCGATTTCGTCGATTTCTTGCTGCTCCTTTTTCAGCATGAAGGCCCGGTAACGTTCAAACGCTTTTTCTCTCGCCTTGAGCCACACCTTTTCGTCGAGGGTGCGTTCCAACAGATGCTGCCGGGAAGCGTCCACCGCCTTGCGGGCCCGGTCGAGGTCGTCGCGCTTTTTGCGGATTTGGCCGTCCAGATGCTGGATGTAGCGGCCGAGCTCGGCCAGCTCGCCGGCGGGCACCGGCGCCCGGGCCGAATCGTCCAGCCGCTCCCGCAGGCTGCGGCGGTTCCGTTCCAGTTCAAACAGCGCCTCTTCTTCTTCCCGGGCTTTGCTCAGCGCTTTCGCCAGCAGCCATTCCGCCTGGGTTTTCTGGTTTGATTTCAGGTTCACCACTTTTTGCAACGCAAAGCGAAACGCCATCGCGTGTTCCACCCTCCGGTGCTCAGAACATTCGGATCAAGGTGTCGACGACATCCCGGTAGACGACTTTTTCCGTCGTGCGCTGCCTGAGAAAATCCCAGATGGTCTGGATATGGCCCAGCGCTTCATCGATTTCGGGGTTGGACCCCCGCTGGTAGGCGCCGATGTTGATCAGGTCTTCGGACTGGCGATAGACGGCCAGGTGCCGTTTCAGCGTTTCGGCCGCCCGCAGGTGCTCCTCGGGGATGATGTCCGGCATCACCCGGCTGACGCTGGCCAGCACGTCGATGGCCGGATAATGGCCCTTGTTGGCGAGGCCCCGGTCCAGCACGATGTGGCCGTCAAGAATGCCGCGCACGGCGTCGGCGATCGGCTCGTTCATGTCGTCGCCGTCCACCAGGACGGTGTAGAAGGCGGTGATGGATCCTTTGCTGCCGTTTCCGGCCCGTTCCAGCAGTTTCGGCAGATTGGCGAACACGCTCGGCGTGTATCCCCGCGTCGCCGGCGGCTCGCCGACGGCCAGCCCCACTTCGCGCATCGCCATCGCGTAGCGGGTGACGGAATCCATCATCAGCATGACGTCGAGCCCGCGGTCACGGAAAAATTCGGCGATCGTCGTGGCGATGAGCGCGCCCTTGATGCGGATCAGCGCCGGCTGGTCGCCGGTGGCCACCACGACGACGGAGCGCGCGAGCCCTTCTTCGCCGAGATCCCGTTCGATGAATTCCAGCACTTCCCGGCCCCGTTCGCCGATCAGGCCGATGACGTTGACGTCCGCTGCCGTGTTGCGGGCGATCATGCCGAGCAGGGTGCTCTTGCCGACCCCCGAACCGGCGAAAATGCCGACCCGCTGCCCCTTGCCGACGGTGAGCAATCCGTCGATCGAACGGATGCCGACGCTGAGCGGCTCGGTCACCCGCGGGCGTTTCAGCGGGTTGTCCGGCGTCTGGTGCGTCGAGTACTCCGGCATGCGGGCCGGCAGTTTGCTGCCGTCGAGCGGCTCCCCGAGACCGTTCAGCACCTTGCCGAGCAGCTCGTAGCCGACCTTGACGGACAGCGGCTTTCCGGTGGCCACCACTTCGCAGCCGGGACCGATCGCCGTCAGCTCCCCGAGGGGCATCAGGATGACCCGGTTTTCCCGGAATCCGACCACTTCCGCCTTGATCGGCGCCATGTCCTTCTGCGGATAAATCTCGCACACTTCGCCGACGCTGACCTGCGGGCCTTCCGACTCGATGGTCAGGCCGATCACCTGGGTGACCCGGCCGTTCATCCGGATCGGGTCCACCCGGGAAAGCACGTCTATGTACTTGTCCGCAGACAGCACCGGTTCACTCGCCATGGGCATCCTCCCGCATGCAAGCGTCCAGGAGCGCCTGCCGGATTTCCGACAGCTGCGTGTCCACCCGCGCGTCCACCGTGCCGAAGGCCGTCTTGACGACGCAGCCGTGATCGCGGACGGAATGGTCCGGCACGATCACCAGTTCCGCCTGGGCGTCGATGACGGACGCCAGATCGTCACGGACGCTCTGGATGTACGAAAACTGCGACGGCGCGACGCAGAGCGTGATCGTGTCCTTGCCCGCGCTGCGCTTCAGGGCTTCGCGGACGAGGTCCTTGATCCAATCGGGTTTTTCGTCCAGCCGTCGTCCCACGATTTTGCCGGCGATGGCGCAGGCGAGTTCCAGCAGAAACGGCTCGCTTTCCGCCACGATGCGCCTGGCCGTTTCGTGGGCCTGTTCCAGCACGGCGCGGGCTTCCCGGATCATGCCCTCGTATTGCTCCCGCACCTGCCGTTCGGCCTCCAGCCGGCCCTGCTCGAACCCTTCCGCGCGGGCCGCTTCGAAGATTTCGGCGCGGAACCGGTCGTCCTCGCCGCGGCGCTCTTCCCACCAGGCATCCGCTTCACGCCTTGCGTCCTCGAGCAGCCGGGCGGCCTGCGTCTTCGCTCCGTCGACGAGCGCCTCCGCTTCCGCGCGGGCCTTCTCGAGGATGATGCGCCGCAGGCGATCCGCGTCCACCCCGCTCCCGCCGGAACCGCCTGGGCCGCCGGCATCGCCGGGCGCCGGCTGCGGGGCGGTTTCCAGCCTTTTCACCATGCTGAGCGGCACGTAGGCTGACGCCTTGATCAGGTTAGACAATGATGTCATCACCTCCGCCGCGGGCGATGATGATTTCACCGATCTCCTCAAGCCGCCTGATGGTGGCCACGATGCGCGTCTGCGCCTCTTCGACGTCCCTCAGCCGCACCGGGCCCATGTATTCCATTTCTTCCTTGAACGCCTCGGCCATCCGTTTGGACATGTTGCGGAAAATCGCGTCGCGCACCTCTTCGCTGGCGACCTTGAGCGCCAGCTGCAGGTCGTGGTTGTCGACGTCGCGGATGATGCGCTGGATGGACCGGTTGTCCAGATTGACGATGTCCTCGAACACGAACATCCTCTTTTTGATTTCTTCCGCCAGCTCCGGGTCCTGGATTTCCAGGGCGTCGAGGATCGTGCGTTCCGTCCCCCGGTCCACGCCGTTGAGGATCTGCACGATCGCTTCGATGCCGCCGGCGTTCGTATAGTCCTGTGTCGTCGTGGACGACAGCTTCTGTTCCAGAATGCGCTCCACCTGGCTGATGACTTCCGGCGACGTGCTGTCCATCAGCGCGATGCGCTTGGCCACCTCGGCCTGCTTTTCCTGCGGCAGCGACGACAGAATCGCGGAAGCCTGTTCGGGCTGCAGATAGGAAAGCACGAGGGCGATCGTCTGGGAATTTTCGTTCTGGATGAAGTTCAAAATCTGCGCCGGGTCCGCCTTGCGGGCAAAGTCGAAAGGACGCACCTGCAGGGTGGCGGTCAGCTTGTTCAGGATGTCGATCGCCTTCTGGGGGCCGAGGGCCTTCTCCAGAATTTCTTTCGCATAGGCGATGCCGCCCTGCGCGATGTATTCCTGCGCCATGCAAATCTGGTGGAATTCCGCCAGGATTTCCTCCCGTTCTTCCGGGTCCACGCGGCGCACGTTGGCAATTTCCAGGGTCAGTTGCTCGATTTCCTCTTCCCGCAAATGCTTGAAAATTTCCGCGGAAACGTCCGGCCCCAGTGAAACCAGCAGAATGGCGGCTTTTTGGCGGCCGGTCAGCTGCTGATGTTGCTGTACCCGTGCCAAACGAACGTCCCTCCGTCAAAAAATGTGTCCGGTCAACAGCCGTTCGTCATTCATCGACCAGCCATGTGCGAAGCAGATTGACGAATTCTTCCGGTTTTCTTTTGGCCAGATGCTCCAGCTGGCGGCGCACCTGATGTTCGTTCTGCGCCCGCTCGATGTCGAGGACCGGTTCGGGCTGGGGAGCGGGTTCCGGCGCCAGCTCCGCGGCTTCTTCCGCCGCCCGCCTGCGGCGTGCCAGCAGAATGCCGCCGACGACGGCCGCCCCGAGAACGAGCCCCGCGAGGGCATAGACATACCAGGCGGAGAAGACGGACGGGCGGCCCTCTTCTTCCATGCCGTCAAAAGAATGGGCAAACACGAAAACTTTTTTGTCCAATTCTTCGTCTGTAAAGGTGCGGCCGGAATCCGCCAGCGAGGTGGCCACGATGTTCCGCAAAATCGTCTGGATGGCCTGTTTCGTTTCTTCCGTGAGCGAAGACGGATCGTCCCTGACCGGCGGTTCCACGGCGACGTTGATGGTCAGGTCCTTCACCTGGAACGGCGCGGAAATGATCTCGCTGGTGATCCGGTTGACGTCGTAGTTGATCCGCTCGGTCAGGCTTTCCGACTCGGTGTCTCCCGCGGCGCCGGCGAACACGTATCCCGGGATGTCGGTTTCGCCGGTGCCGGCGGCGCCGGGCCCATCGCCGCTTCCCGTGCTGGAGTAGGTTTCCTGGATCTTCTCCACGCTGATTTCGATGCCCCTGACGTTCTCTTCGTCGACGGGAAGCACCCGGTTTTCGACGCTGTTCTTCTTGTCGAAATTCAGCGTCGCGACCACGCTGACGATCACCTTGTCGGGCGGGAACACCCGGCCGAGCATGTTCTGCACGTTGCGCTCGATGTCGTTTTCAAACCGCCGCTTGATCGCAAAGTGTTCGGAGATGACGTCGGCGGTGCCGGCGCCGTTCAGTTTGCTCGAAGGCAGCAGCTCGCCCCGCTGGTCGGACACATAGATGTTTTCCATGCTGATGTTCGGCAGGCTGTGCGCGACAAGGTTGTAGATCGTGTCGATCATTTTCTGGTCGGGCGTGAAGCCGGGTTTGAACGTAACCAGGGCGGAGGCTTTCGACGGTTCCTCGGTCGCCCGCAGAAAGACGCTTTCCTGCGGAACATGAATGATGACTTTCGCTTTTTGCACGCCGTTGAGTCCCTGGATCAGTTTCTGGATTTCGCCGGCGAGCGCGTCGGTTTTCAGCACCTGGAACTGGTTGTCCGTCATGCCGAAGCTGGACACGTTTTCCCGGAAAATGCCGAATCCGATCGAGCCGTTCTGGACCAGCCCCTGGGACTCGACGTCAATTTTCACCTGCGTCGCCACGGTGGACGGCACGCCGATGCTGCGGCCGTCGGAACTGAGCTTGTAGCTGATGCCCTGTTCCTGCAGATAGGTTGTGATGGCCGCCGCGTCCGCAGCGTCAAGGTCCGTGAACGCGTAGGAATACTCCGTGCGCGTCAAGCTGTACAGCGTTATGGCAAGAACGAGCATCAGCAAGGCAGCGCCGGAAATGAGGCCGATTCGCTGGGCTTTGCTCATCTGGTTCCACGTCTGGACCGCCTTGGCTCTCATTTGCAGCAATTTGTCCTTCACGAAGCCACCCCACCTGGTTCTGCGTCAATTTCGCGTCTCGTGTCAGATCTGCATGCGCATGATTTCCTGATAAGCTTCGATGACTTTGTTGCGGATCTGGACCGTGAGCTGCAGATTGAGCGAGGCTTTCTCGCCGGCGATGAGCATTTGCTCGATGGCGCTGAAGTCGCCGGCCAGCACCCGTTTGTTCAGCTCGTCCAGCTGCCGCTCCTCCGTCTCGATTCTGGCGATGGCGTCGTTGATAAGTTCGCTGAATTGGCGGCCGAGGTCAACGGCGCCGGCCTTCCGCGCGGCCTGCGCTGCCGGGATGCCGGCCCCGGCTGCCCGTATCCGGTCGATCATGTTTCACACCCCGTCATTTTCCGATCTCCAGCGCTTTCATGTACATCGCCTTGGAAGCGTTGATGGCCGTCACGTTGGCTTCATACGCGCGCGACGCGGACAAAAGGTCCACCATTTCCTTCAGGATGTCCACGTTCGGCAGAAGCACGTACCCTTCCGCATCCGCGTCCGGGTGGGTCGGGTCATACACCCGTTTGAACGGCGTCCGGTCCTCGACGATGGCGGCCGCCCGGACGCCGCGCCCCGGCGATTTCCCGAGGGCGCTCCGCAAGGCCTGGTCAAACCGCGACGGCTGCTTCGTTTCCAGCACCACCATCTTGCGCTGGTACGGCACCCACTGGCCGTTCACCAGGCGGCCGCGGGTCGTCTCCGCATTGGCAATGTTGGAGGCCGCCACGTCCATGCGAAGCCGCTGGGCCGTCAGCGCCGACGCGCTGATGTCCAATGCGCCCATGTTCAGCATGCCTAACTCCTCCTGTCAATGACGGTGCGAATTTTTTCGAACTTGCCGTTGAGCATTTGCACCAGCGTATTGTAGTAGATTTGGTTTTTGGCCATGAGCGACATTTCGTAATCCAGGTCCACGTTGTTGCCGTTGTGGTTCATGCTCGTGGTTTCGTCCCGCACCACCCGCGGGCGCACCGACAGGGCGGAAGGAGGCTTTCCTATGTATAGATGGCGGGGATCCGTGCGGACGCCGACGAAGGACGTGCGGCTGTCCTCCAGATAACCCCGGAGCAGGTCCTCGAATCTGACATAGGAACGTTTGAATCCGGGCACATCCGCATTGGCGATGTTGTTGGCGATCACTTCCTGGCGCAGGGCGCTCGCTTCCAATGCGCGTCCGATCAGATCGATGGAAGACGCATTGATCAGCATGTCCGTTGTCACCGCCTCTTTTCGGTAAAAAATTTTGTACGTCCGGTTCGACGATTTGTTGCGCAATTTTTCCAAAAAGGATTGAACTATTCTTCAACAAGAACCGTCGATTTTCCTCCTTTTCTCGACAACAATATTTCCAATCTGGGAGAAAAGAACAAAAAGACCCACTCCCTGACGACTAGTGGGACTTTTGGCCTACGCCGTTCAGACGCCGGCTTTCGCCTTGACGTTGCCGATTTCGGCATAGATTTTGTCGTTGATCACCTTGATGTAGGTCCCCTTCATGCCGAGGGACCGGGCTTCCAGAATTCCCGCGCATTCCAGCTTGCGCAGGGCGTTCACGATGACCGAACGGGTGATGCCCGCGCGGTCGGCGATTTTGGACGCGACGAGCAGCCCCTCCGGATTGTCCAGTTCCTGCAATATATGTTCAACGGCTTCCAGTTCGCTGTAGCTGAGGGAAGCGACGGCGCTCTGGGCGGCCGCCCGCGTGCGCGCTTCGGTTTCCATCTCGTCCGCCCGGCTGCGGATGATTTCCATGGCGATGATGGTGGCACCGTATTCGGCCAGCACGACGTCTCCTTCCGAGAAGGCTTGTCCGTCGCGGGCCACAAGAAGGGTCCCCGCCCGGTCGTTGCCGCCGACGATGGGCACGACCATCCGCCTGGCCCCCCTGACGAACGGGTTGAGCTGGGCGTTCGCGGCGGCGTGGCCGCCGGCGGTCAGATCGGCTTCCGTCTTCCGCACTTCCAGCAGCAAACGGTTCAATTCGGCCGGCAGCCGGTTGTCCGGCAGCCGGGCCGGCGTGCCGGCGGGTGCGGCGCTGCCGCTGCCGAGCAGTTTGCCTTTTCGGCTGAACACCCAGATGTCGGCCTCCAGCAGAACGCCCAGGACGCGGGCCATTTCCCCGAAACTGACCGCCTGGCCGGCCGTTCGTTGCAGGAGCGCGTTCAATTCCCGAAGATTGGATACCAAACGGTTCATGCGTCCACTCTCTCCCATCCCATTCGCTGGAACAAGTCCGACATTCATCGTCATAAAATATATTGACTCAAATCTCGGTTTTTGACAATGTCTGACAATTTTTCACGGACATATTCCGGCGTAATGACGAAGGACTCGAGATCCAGTTCGGGCGCTTCGAAGCTCAGGTCTTCCAGCAAAATTTCCATCATCGTGTGCAGGCGCCGGGCGCCGATGTTCTCCGTGTTCCGGTTCACCTCCGCCGCCAGTTCCGCGATCGCTTCCACCGCTTCGGGGGTGAACGTGATGCGGATGTTTTCGGTTTCGAGCAGGGCGGCGTACTGTTTCGTCAGGGCGTTGTGCGGTTCGGTCAGGATGGACACGAAATCTTCCTTCGTCAAATCCGACAGTTCCACCCGGATGGGAAACCGGCCCTGCAGCTCGGGAATCAGGTCGGAAGGCTTGGCGACGTGGAACGCCCCCGCCGCGATGAACAAAATGAAATCGGTCTTGACGGGACCGTATTTGGTCATGACCGTGGACCCTTCCACGATGGGAAGAATGTCGCGCTGCACGCCTTCCCGGGAGACGTCCGGCCCGGACGTGTGGGAACCGGGATTGGCGATTTTGTCGATTTCGTCGATGAAGATGATGCCGTCCTGTTCCGCGCGGCGGATGGCCTCCTGGATGACGGCGTCCATGTCCAGGAGCTTCTGCGCCTCCTGCTGGACGAGCACGCCCCGCGCCTCGCGCACGGGCAGTTTCCGCCGTTTGGTCCGCTTCGGAAGCAGGCTGCCGAGCATTTCCTGCATGTTCATGCCGAAGGCGTCGCCTCCCTGACCGGCGAGCAGATCGAACATCCCGGGACTTGCGTCCTCCACCTCGATTTCGATGATTTCGTCTTCCAGTTCCCCCCGGGCCAGGCGGGCCCGGACCCTGGCCCGTTCTTCCCGCAGATGCTCCTCGTCCTCGCCCGCGGCGTCGCCGGACGACGGGTTCGGCGAGCCGAACAGCATTTCCAGCGGATTCCGGGGCGTCCTCGCTTTCCGCGGCGAAGGCACCAGAAGCTGCACGATCCGTTCCGCCGCCAGTTCCTCGGCGCGGTCCTTCACCTTTTCCATCTCTTCGCTTTTGACCATCCGGATCGCCGTTTCCACCAGATCGCGCACCATGGACTCCACGTCGCGTCCGACGTACCCGACCTCGGTGAATTTCGTGGCTTCCACCTTGACGAACGGCGCCTGGACCAGTCTGGCCAGCCGGCGGGCGATTTCCGTCTTGCCGACGCCGGTGGGACCGATCATCAGGATGTTTTTCGGCATGATTTCATCCCGGAGTTCCGGCGGCAGCAGGCTGCGCCGGTAGCGGTTGCGCAGGGCGACGGCGACGGCTTTTTTCGCCTTCTTCTGCCCGACGATGTATCGATCCAGTTCCTTGACGATCTGGCGCGGCGTGAGCGCCTTGTTCGGCATGGCGAACCCTCCATCTCTCTTGTTGCTCGGTTTTCCCGGCAGCGGGCGGCCGTTCGCCCGTCAGCCTTCCAGTTCCTCGACGATGATGTGGTCATTCGTATAGACGCAGATTTCCGACGCGATTTTCAGCGACGCTTCGGCGATTTCCCGCGCCGACATGGCGGGGGCGTGGCGTTTCAGCGCCCGGGCCGCGGCCAGCGCGAAGCTGCCGCCGGAACCGATGGCCAGAATGCCGTCATCGGGTTCGATGACCTCGCCGGTGCCCGACACGAGCAGCATGGCGTCTTTGTCCATGACGATCAGCATCGCTTCGAGCCGGCGGAGCACCCGGTCCTGGCGCCAGTCTTTGGCCATCTCCACGGCGGAACGGAGCAGATTGCCGCCGAACTGTTCCAGCTTGCTTTCGAATTTCTCGAACAGCGTGATGGCGTCCGCCACCGAACCGGCGAAACCGGCGATGACCCGGCCGTGATGCAGGCGGCGGACTTTCCGGGCCGAATGTTTCATGACGACGCTGTTGCCCAGGGTCACCTGGCCGTCCCCGGCGATGGCGCCTTTGCCGTTGTGGCGCACGGCGCAGATGGTCGTGGCGTGAAAGCCGGCATTTGGGTTCATGCGGGTTCCTCGCTTTCCGTTTTGGGTTCGGCCGCCCGGCTCGCGGCTTACGCCCGCGGGTGGGCGCGGTTGTAGATCGATTGCAGATGGTCCCGGGTCATGTGGGTGTACACCTGCGTGGTCGACAGGTTCACGTGCCCGAGCAGTTCCTGGACGGTCCGGAGGTCCGCTCCCGCCTCCAGCATGTGCGTCGCGAACGAGTGGCGGAAGGCGTGCGGGCTCACCTTGCGGGTTGCCGACAGCCGGGCGACGTAGCCGTCCACGATGCGGCGGACGCTGCGGTCGGTCAGGCGCGTCCCCCTGGCGTTGAGAAACAGGGCGTCGTTCGCTTTGCCCCGGTCGAGCACGGGGCGGGCTTCCCGCAAGTAGCGTCGCAGGGCGTGGACGGCGTGTTCGCCGAGGGGGACGTAGCGCTCCTTCGCCCCTTTGCCGAACACGAGGGCAAGGCCGAGGGACAGATCGACCCGGGACACGTCCAGGCCGACCAGTTCGGATACCCGCATGCCGGACGCATACAGCGTCTCCAGCACCGCCAGGTCCCGGAGTCCGAGGGGATCCGACGTGTCCGGCAGCCTGAGGAGCTGCTCCATCTCTTCCACGTACAGGAATCTGGGCAGCCGTTTGTCCAGCTTCGGCGTGCGGATGAACGCCAGCGGGCTTTCCGCCAGCCGGCCTTCCCGCACCAGATGGCGAAAAAAGGAACGAAGCGCCGACAGTTTCCGCGAGACGCTTCGCTTGGCATAGTCCCGGCCCTGCAGTTCCGCAAGAAAAGCCCGGACGTGCAGATGGGTGACGCCGGCGGGGTCCCCGACGCCCTTTTCCTTCATCCAGGCCGCAAACCGGCGGAGATCTTCGCCGTAATGGCGGATCGTGTGCGGCGAAAATCCCCGTTCGTTTTCCAGCGCCTGCAGGTAGCCGTCGATCAGTTGTTTCCACATCCCGCATCCCTCCCCGGCTTTCCTTCACATCCCGGGATGTTCCCGGCGAAACGCCTCCAGCCCGGCCAGCGCCCGCTCGGCCAGGCGCTCGTTCCGCTCCCTGCGGCTGCGGATCCGCTCCGCAAGGGGCGGCAGCAGGCCGAAATTGGCGTTCATCGGCTGGAAGTTCCCGGGATCCGCCCCGGTGATGTAGCGGGCCATGCTGCCGATGACCGTTTCCGCCGGAAACGTCACCAGCGGCTGGCCGAGCGCCATGCGGGCGGCGTTGATGCCGGCCACGAGGCCCGAAGCGGCGGATTCCACGTACCCCTCGACGCCGGTCATCTGGCCGGCGAAAAAGAGGGATTCGCTCCCCTTCAGCCTGTAGGTTGCTTCCAGAAGGCGCGGGGCATTGATGAACGTGTTGCGGTGCATGACCCCGTAGCGGACGATCTCCACGTTCTCGAGGCCGGGGATGAGGGAAAACACCCGTTTCTGTTCCCCCCACTTCAAATGGGTCTGGAAGCCCACCAGATTGTACAGGGTGCCGGCCGCATTGTCCTGGCGGAGCTGGACGACGGCATACGGACGTTTTCCGGTGCGCGGGTCGGTCAGCCCGACCGGCTTCAGCGGCCCGAACAGCAGCGTTTCCCGGCCCCTTTGGGCCATCACTTCGATCGGCATGCAGCCTTCGAAATAGATCTCCTTCTCGAATTCCTTCAGCGGCGCCCGCTCCGCCGAGACGAGGGCTTCGTAGAACGCGGCGAATTCCTTCTCGTCCATCGGGCAGTTCAGGTACGCCGCCTCACCTTTGCCGTAGCGGGAGGCGACGAACACTTTGTCCATGTTGATGGAATCTTTCTCGACGATCGGGGCGGCGGCGTCATAAAAATACAAATAGTCTTCACCGAGCAGCGCCCGCAGCCGGTCGGACAAAGCCGGCGACGTGAGCGGCCCGGTGGCGACGACGACGATCCCGTCGGGGACGTCGGTCACCTCTTCCCGCCGGATCTCGATGAGCGGGTGCTCCTCGAGCGCCCGGGTGACGCCGCCGGTAAAGATGTCCCGGTCCACGGCCAGCGCGCCGCCGGCGGGCACCGCGCTTTTGTCCGCTTCCCGCATGATCAGGGAACCGAGACGCCGCATCTCCTCTTTCAGCACGCCGACGGCGTTCGTGAGGCCGGCGGCGCGGAACGAGTTGCTGCACACGAGCTCGGCGAACCGGTCCGTCCGGTGGGCCGGCGTCATCCGCACCGGGCGCATTTCGTACAGGGTGACCGGCACGCCGCGCCGGGCGATCTGCCAGGCGGCTTCGCTGCCCGCCAGTCCGGCGCCGATGACGGTCACGCGGCGGGCGTCGCTCATTCGTCCTGCACCTCCGGCGCTTCTTCGCTGTGGCTGCACGACGTGCAGCGCCACGCGACCTTGCCGCGGGCGTGCTTCTCCACCATCAGGGCGCCGCAGTCCGGGCACGGCTTGGGCGCCGGTTTGTCCCAGGATACGAAATCGCAGGCCGGATAGCCGTTGCAGCCGTAGAAGATGCGGCCCTTCTTGCTGCGCCGCTCCACGATGCGCCCCGTTTTGCATTTCGGGCAGGCGACGCCGATGTCTTTCACGATCGGCTTCGTGTTGCGGCACTCGGGAAAGCCGGAGCAGGCGAGAAACTTGCCGAAACGGCCCATCTTGTACACCATCGGCCGGCCGCATTTGTCGCACGTTTCGCCGGAGACGTCATCCTTGATCTCCACCTGCTTCATTTCGTCCTCCGCGACGGCCAGCCGCTCGCTGAACGTCCTGTAGAATTCGTCGAGCAGCTCCACCCAGTCTTTCAGCCCCTCTTCCACGCGGTCGAGCTCGGCTTCCATGTCGGCGGTGAACTGGGTGTTCAAAATTTCCGGGAAAAATTCTTCGAGAAGCTGGGTGACCACGATGCCGAGTTCCGTCGGCACGAATTTCTTGTCCTCGATGGCCACGTATCCCCGCTTCTGGATCGTCTCCAGCGTCGGCGCATACGTGCTCGGGCGGCCGATGCCGAGCTCCTCCATCGTTTTCACGAGGCGGGCTTCCGTGTAGCGCGGCGGCGGCTGGGTGAAGTGCTGCTTCGGATCAAGGCCGACGAGCTGCGGACGGTCGCCGGCGGCAAGGGGCGGCAACATGTGTTCCTCCTCGCCGGCTGCGTTTTCATCGCTGCCCTCGATGTACACTTTCATGAACCCGGGGAATTTGACCGTCGAACCGGTCGCCCGGAACGTGTAGCCGGCCGCCTCGATCTCGACCGTCACCGTGTCCAGCACGGCGGACGCCATTTGGCTCGCGACGGCGCGGTCCCAGATCAGTTTGTACAGCCGGTACTGATCCCGCGTCAGGTACGGTTTCACCTGATCGGGATGGCGCGCCACCGAGGTCGGACGTATCGCTTCGTGGGCGTCCTGCGCCCCCTGGGCATTCTTCCTGCTGTAATCGCGGGGCTCCTTCGGCACATAGGCGTCGCCGAACGCCTCGCGGATGTAGCGGCGGGCTTCCTCGACGAACACCGGGGAAAGCCGGGTGGAGTCCGTGCGCATGTACGTGATCAGGCCGACGGATCCTTCCGGGCCGAGATCGACCCCTTCGTACAGCTGCTGGGCGATCTGCATCGTCTTGGTGGCGCGGAAGTTCAGCTTGCGGGCCGCTTCCTGCTGCAGGGAGCTGGTGATGAACGGCGCGGCCGGGTGGCGCAGCCGTTCCTTCGGCTTGACGTCGGTGACGACGAAGGCCGCCTCCCCGACGGCGGCCACGATCCGTTTGGCCTCTTCTTCGTTTTTCAGTTCGATTTTGTCCTTGCCGGCACCGAAAAATTTCGCCGCGAACTCGCTGCCGCGGATGGACAGGTTGGCGGTTATGGTCCAGTATTCTTCGGGCACGAAGGCTTTGATTTCGTTCTCCCGGTCGATGATCAGCTTGACCGCCACCGACTGGACGCGGCCGGCGGACAAGCCTTTCTTGACCTTTTTCCAGAACAGCGGGCTGATCTTGTAGCCGACCAGCCGGTCGAGAATGCGGCGCGCCTGCTGGGCGTTCACCAGGTCCATGTTGATGCGGCGCGGGTGCTTGAACGCTTCCCGCACGGCGTCCCGGGTGATTTCATTGAACACGACCCGGCACGCTTCCGATTCATCCATTTCCAGATATTGCGCAAGATGCCAGGCGATCGCCTCGCCTTCCCGGTCCGGGTCGGCGGCCAGGTACACCTTTTTGACCTTCTTGCTGGCTTCGCGCAGCTCCTTCAGGACGTTGCCCTTGCCCCGGATGGTGATGTACTTGGGCTGGAACCCGTTCTCGATGTCGACGCCGGTCTGGCTTTTCGGCAGGTCCCGGATGTGGCCCATCGATGCTTTGACGATGTATTTGCTTCCCAAATATTTGGAGATCGTTTTTGCTTTGGCGGGTGATTCGACGATGACGAGTGCGTCGGCCACGCTTTAGGCCCCCTCCTGTGGCATATCGATTTTCCCGTCGAGGGATTTTCAATGATGCCGGATGAACGAAGAGCCCGGCTGTTGTTCGATCTTGTTTTTCATAAGTAAATGTAGCAGAACTGAATGCAATTGTCCAAAATCAAATTGCGTCGCTGCGAGCAACTGGTCGAAGGTGACGGGCACGTCGCTCATGAACGAAAGGACGAGCCGCTCGTCGTCGCTGAGCCCGCCGTCGCCGTCCGCCGCCGTCTTCGGCGGCGCCGGCCGTCCTCCGCTTGGCGCCGCCGCGGCCACCCATTCGGGAAACTCTTCGAGAATGTCCTCCGCTCCCGTCACCAGTTTGGCGTGGGACCGTTGGATCAGTCCGTTCGTCCCGGCGCTCTTGGGCGACGAAACGGGCCCGGGAACGGCGAACAGTTCCCGGTTTTGCTCCAGGGCAAACGAGGCGGTGATGAGCGAGCCGCTTCGCCGGTCCGCTTCGACCACCACCGTGCCGAGGGAAAGGCCGGCGATGATGCGGTTGCGTGCGGGAAACAGGCCTTTGGCAAGCGGCAGGCCGATGGGCGTCTCCGACACGACGAGCCCTTCGTCGCAGATGCGCCGGTACAGCGCGGCATGCTCCCGCGGATAGGGAGTGTCCACCGGCGTGGCGAGCACGGCGATCGTGCCGCCCGGCCCGGTGAGCGCGCCCGCGTGCGCCTCGCCGTCGATGCCCCGGGCCATGCCGCTGGCCACGCGCCAACCGGCGCCGGACAGGTCGGCGGCCAGCCCGCGGGCGATCCGCCTCCCGTAGGCGGTGGGCGTCCGCGTGCCGACGACGGCGATGACCGGCTGCCGGAGCAGCTCCCAGTTGCCGATGCCGTAAAGCACCCACGGCGGGCAGTGGATTTGCGCCAGCCACTCGGGATAGCCGGGATCGGCGGCGGTGAGAAAGCCGGCTCCGCATCGCCGGAGCCGTTCCTTCCGGGCGGCGATCCACGCTTCCCGGCTCGCCGCGTGGATGCGTCGGGCGATTTGCGGACTCATGCCCCGCCCCCGCCCGTCCGGCGGAACCGGCAGCGCCGCGATGTCCGCTTCACTCAGGGATGCCAGCACGGACAGATCGCCCACCGCCCGCTTCAGCCGGTCGATCGTGTGCCAGCCGATGCCTTCCATTTCATGCAGACCGAACAGAACGTCCCTTTCCTTCACCGAAGCTCCTCCAAACGTACTACATTATATATTGAAAGAAACAATGGAACGTACCGGCCGATCCGGACTTTGCCATCATTTTCGCATTTCCGGCTTTTCATTTGTGCCGGATCTTTCATTTGTGCCGGATCGATGAAGCCGGCACGATTCCATCGGTTTCTTGCCCGGCGGCGCCTTCAACCGCCCCCATGAACAAAAGCAACCTTCCGACTCCCGCCCCGGACGGGGCGCGATGCGCGAAAGGTTGCTTACCCATTCGAAACCGTCATGCGATTGGAGGATCCCGTGTCCAGCTTCTATTTTAGCTGGACTCTGATTCCAGTTCAACCGTTTTTTTCATGATTCCGCCTTGCCGGTCGCCCGCCGGCGTGGCCGCCGCCGGCCTTTCACCGTTTGGCGGTGATGCACTGCTCCAGGAGACCGCGCTCTTTCAGCACCGCTTCCAGCGTGGCGCCGATTTCGGCGGGCGTCGGCGCCACGCGGATGCCGCACCGCTCCATCGCCGCCACTTTCTCCGCCGCGGTGCCTTTGCCGCCGGAGATGATGGCGCCGGCGTGGCCCATCCGTTTGCCCGGAGGCGCCGTCTGGCCGCCGATGAAGCCGACGACCGGCTTTTTCATGTTCGCCCGGATCCACTCGGCCGCTTCTTCCTCCGCCGTGCCGCCGATTTCGCCGATCATGATGACGGCGTGGGTGTCGGGGTCCCGGTTGAACATGTCCAGCACGTCGATGAAGTCGAGCCCCTTCACCGGATCGCCCCCGATGCCGACGGCCGTGGACTGGCCGATGCCGCGGCTCGTCAGCTGGTGGACCGCTTCATAGGTGAGCGTGCCGCTGCGCGACACGACGCCGACGTGGCCGGGCAGATGGATGTAGCCCGGCATGATGCCGATTTTGCACTCGCCGGGGGTGATGACGCCGGGGCAGTTCGGGCCGATCAGGATCGTGCGCTTGCCTTCCATGTATTTTTTCACTTTGACCATGTCCAGCACCGGAATGCCTTCCGTGATGCACACGACCAGATCCAGATCGGCGTCCACCGCCTCCATGATGGCATCAGCGGCAAACGGCGGCGCGACATAGATGACGGAAGCGTTGGCGCCGGTGGCTTCTTTCGCTTCCCGGACCGTGTTGAACACCGGCAGGCTGACCGTTTCGCCGCTTTCCAGCGGGATGTCCACCCTGGTGCCGCCTTTGCCCGGCGTGACGCCGCCGACCATCTGCGTGCCGTAGTCGAGGGCGCCCTTGGCGTGGAACAGGCCGGTCTTGCCGGTAATGCCCTGCGTGATCACCTTCGTCTGCTTGTTCACCAGGATGCTCATTGGTGTCCTCCCCCCGTCTCGTTCACGAGCGCCACGATTTTTTGCGCCCCGTCCGCCATCGAATCGGCCGCCGTGATGTTCAGGCCGGATTCGCTCAGGATCTTCTTGCCGAGGTCCACGTTCGTGCCTTCCAGGCGCACCACCAGCGGCCGGTTCAGGCCGATTTCCTTCGCCGCCGCCACGACGCCTTCGGCGATGACGTCGCAGCGCATGATGCCGCCGAAAATGTTGACGAAAATGCCCTTCACGTTCGGGTCGGCCAGAATGATCTTGAATGCCTCGGTCACTTTCTCCCGCGACGCGCCGCCGCCCACGTCAAGGAAATTGGCCGGCTCCCCGCCGTAGTATTTGATGATGTCCATCGTCGCCATCGCCAGCCCGGCGCCGTTCACCATGCAGCCGATGTTGCCGTCGAGGGCGATGTAGCTGAGGCCGAATTTCGAGGCCTGGATCTCCTTCTCGTCCTCTTCGTCCGGGTCGCGCAGCTCGATGATGTCCGGATGGCGGAACAGCGCGTTGTCGTCGAAATTCAGCTTGGCGTCGAGGGCCATCACTTCGCCGTCGCCGGTCACCACCAGCGGGTTGATCTCGGCGATGGAGCAGTCTTTGTCGACAAACGCCTGATACAGGCCCAGCATGAACTGGACCGCCTTGTTCACAAGGTCGCCCGGGATGTTGATGGCGTAGGCGAGCCTTCTCGCCTGGAACGGCAGAAGGCCGACCGCCGGGTCGATCGTTTCCTTGAAAATCTTCTCCGGCGTGCGGGCCGCCACCTCTTCGATCTCCGTGCCGCCTTCCTCGGACGCCATCATCACCACCCGGCCGCTCGACCGGTCCACGACGAGGCCGATGTAGTATTCTTTGCGGATGTCGCACCCCTGTTCGATCAGGAGGCGCTTGACTTCTTTCCCGGCGGGGCCGGTCTGGTGGGTCACCAGCACTTTGCCGAGCAGCTCCTGCGCATGGGCCCGCACTTCATCCAGGCTTCTGGCCAGCTTGACGCCGCCGGCCTTCCCCCTGCCGCCGGCGTGGATCTGGGCTTTGACGACGACAACCGGCGTGCCGAGTTCGCGGGCCGCTTCCACCGCCTCGTCGACCGTGAACGCTACCCGGCCTTCCGGCACCTTGACGCCGTAGGCCTTCAGGACGGCTTTCGCTTGGTATTCATGGATGTTCACGTCCGCGTTTTCCTCCCATCGCTTGTTCACTTTTGTCTATGACATATGTCATTGGACACACCGCATTTATTTTAACATCAACGGGAGGATTTTTCCTATGGAAATTTCCTTTTTCCCCCGTCCGTTTCGGAGACGGGGCCATGCGGCGCGTGCCGCCCGGCATGAAGGCCAGGCCGGTTCCGTTCCGGTTTCCGGTCGCATCCCGGTTTCGGGCCGCATCCGGCGTGCCCGTTCGGCGCCCCCCCGCCTGCGGCCCGGCGGTTGGCGATGAGGAAAGATGAAATGCAAAAAACGTGCCGGAGGGCGCCGAAAGACCGCAAGTTGAACGGATGCCCGGATTTTGATAAAATTCGGGACAAATCAATCCGTTCCATATTGTCCGTTCCATATTGTGATAATAAGGAAGCACCTTTTATCGCAGGGATCCGGTTTGCGGTGGAGGTGTTTTTTTCATGGTTTCGAAGGTGACAAGCGCCGCGGTGTGCGGCATCGACGGGCGGCTGGTGGAGGTGGAAACGGACGTGTCCGGCGGGCTGCCGCAGGTCGGCATCGTCGGGCTGCCGGACAGCGCGGTGCGGGAGGCGACGGACCGGGTGCGGGCGGCGATCCGAAACAGCGGATACCGGTTCCCCGCGGGCCGGGTGACGGTAAACCTGGCGCCTGCGGACCTGCGCAAGGAAGGATCTTCCTTCGACCTGGCCATCGCCGTCGGCATTTTGCTGGCGGACGGGCAGTGGAAGGCGGACGAGCTCGATGCCGAACTGTTCATCGGGGAACTGGCGCTGGACGGCTCGGTTCGTCCCGTCTCCGGCGTGCTGAGCATGGCGTCGGCCGCCCGGGAACACGGCATCCGCGCCATGGCGGTGCCGTCGGCCAATGCGGAGGAAGCCCGGTTTGTGCCCGGCCTTTCCGTCATTCCCCTGCGCCATCTGAAAGACGTAGTGCCGCGGCACCGGGCGGAGGCGGATCGCGGCCGGCCGCCGGACGAAAACGGCGGGGCGGGCGCGACCGCCGTCCCCGGCGCCGGGGACGGCGGGATGGACCGCGGCCGGCCCGACTTCGCCGACGTGCTGGGCCAGGTCCATGCCAAGCGGGCGCTCACCATCGCCGCGGCCGGCATGCACAACGTTCTGCTCGTCGGGCCGCCCGGCTCCGGCAAGACGATGCTGATGCGGCGCCTGCCCTCCATCCTGCCGCCGCTTGCCGACAGCGAAGCGCTGGAAGTGATGAAGATCTACAGCGTCGCCGGCCTTTACCGGCCGGGCGGCGGCCTGTGGCGGGAGCGTCCCTTCCGCGCGCCCCATCACACCGTCTCCCATGCCGGGCTTCTCGGCGGCGGCCCCGTGCCGAAACCCGGCGAAGTCAGTCTGGCGCACCGGGGCGTCCTGTTCCTCGACGAGCTGCCGGAATTCAGCCGCCACCTGCTGGAAGCGCTGCGGCAGCCGCTGGAAGACCGGTTCGTCACCATCGCGCGGGCGCGGATGACGGTCCGCTTTCCGACCCATTTTCTGCTGGCGGCCGCGATGAACCCTTGCCCGTGCGGATTCGGCGGAATCGCCGGAGAGCCGGCGCCGGGCCGCTGCACGTGCACGCCCCTGATGAAGGAGCGCTACCTGCGCAAACTGTCGGGACCGCTCCTGGACCGGATCGATCTGGTGACCGAAGTGCCCGCCGTCGGCGTGGAGCAGCTTGCCGGCCGGACCCGGACGGCAGCCGGTCCCGATTCCGGCGCCATGCGGGAACAGGTGATGCGCGCCCGGGCGATCCAGCGGGAACGATACAAAAAAACCGGCATCCTGTTCAACAGCGAACTGTCCGGGTCGGATCTCCTCCGGTACGCCCCGCTGTCGAAGGAAGCCGGCCGGCTGCTTCAGGCCGCTTTCCGCCATTTGTCCCTCAGCGTCCGCGCCTATGAACGGATCGTGAAAATGGCCAGAACGATCGCCGATCTGGCCGGCTCCGACTGCGTCGAGGCCGAACATGCGGCCGAAGCGGTGCAGTATCGGATCATGGACCGCCTGCATGCGGGAACCTTCGGTTGATCGGCGTGTGTTTCAAAACGCGTCCCGGATATGGCGGATTTGCGGCTCGCCGCCTTCCGCCGCCCCCCAGCGGATGTCGAACACGTCGAAGCGGACCGGCGTCGCCTCGTCCAGTCGCCGTTCTTTGAGATACGCAAGGGCGAGCCGCCGGAGCCGGGCCTTTTTGCGCGCATCCACCGATTCGGCCGGCGTGCCGAAACGGTCCGGATTTCGCCGCGTCCGGACTTCCACGAAAACGACCGTTTTTCCGTCGAACGCCACGATGTCGATTTCCCCCAGCCGGCAGCGCCAGTTGCGGGCGGCGATCGCATAGCCGCTCCGCTCGAGCACGCTTGCGGCCAGCGCTTCCCCGCTTCTGCCCGCCGCGGCGTTCCCTCCCCGGCCGCGCGTCACGGCCGGCCGGCCCCTTTCGGCTCCGCCGGAAGCTTGCGGTCCGCCCGGTACACGAAACTGAGCAGTTCGGCCACCAGCTGGTACAGCTCCGGCGGAATCGCCTCCCCCACGTCCAGCTTGCCGAGCACTTCCACCAAAGACGCGTCCTCCTGCACGGGAATGCCGTGTTTCCGGGCCGTTTCAATGATTTTTTCGGCGACCCGCCCCCGGCCCTTGGCGGTCACCACCGGCGCGTCCTGCTGCCCGGGCTTGTATTGCAGGGCGACGGCTTTCGCCCGCGGATTCGGTTTTTTCCCGCTCATATGCGCAGGTCCACTCCCCGGTAGGGCCTGGCGGCCGAATCGGTTCCGAACGCGGCCAACGCCGGATCCGGGCCGTCCGGCCGGCTGCCGGACAATCCGTTCCCGTTCTCCCGTTTCGGCCGCTCCGGAAGCGGTTGGCGATGCAGGGAAACGAGCCGGTATCCGATGCCCGCCAGCGCTTCTTCCGCCTCCCGTCTGCCGTTTTCGACCAGCGCGTCCGCCGCCGGGTGGTCGCAAAGCAGCCGGACGCTCACCATCCGGTCCACCACCTGCACGTCCATCAGCAGGCGGCCGAGACGCTCCAGGTTCAGGTCAAACAGCAGCCGGCAGTTGTCGGCGTCGAGGGTTTCTCCCTGGCCGCGCCGGGCGTGAATGTGCACCGTCGCCGTCCGTTCCCCGGATTCCGGGTGAAACAGCGGGATGTTCAGGGTGACGACGGCCACGGGCGCCTGCCGGTCGGCGGAAAGAAGCAGCTGCTGCCCCGTCAGCGTCAGCAGCGTCTGCTGCAGGGCGTCCCGCAACGCCTGCGGGAGCTGGGCTTCATGCTGCAGGAGCGTCATGACGAGCCCCTTGGCCGTTTCTTGCAGCGCCTCCGTTGTCTGGCCGTCCGGAATGCCGTGCATGGCGCGCCCCATCAACCGGTGCTCGTGGTCGAGCCCGAGATCCCTGAATAGCGCGGCGATCCACGCTTCCGGCCGCTGTGCCGGCTGGGCGCCGGACGGTTTTGCGGCACCGGACGGCGTTCCGGACACCGCCGGCCGGGAAGCCGCCGTTTGACCGGCAGGGAACTGCAAAGACCGCATCCCGCCGGATGGCCTTCCGTCCGCCGGACGGAAGGCCGGCGCGTTGTCCCTGGCCGGTCCGTCGCCGGTCCGCGGAGCCGCATCGCCTCCGGCGGCCGGTTGGCCGGGCCGTGCGGCCGCCTCATCCGTGGCGGCCGCACGGTTTGCCGCAAGCGCGGCCGGCCGCCGCCCGCCATCGGCCGTCCGGGAAGCCGTCGCGCCTTCCGGCGCCGGTTCCGAAGCGGCGCTTCCCCCCGGCTGCGCGCCGTCCGTCGCCGGCCGGACCGCCGTCTGCCCCATGGCGGCGCGATCCGTCCGGCCCGGGCCGCTTTCCGACCCCGCCCCGGACCGGCCGCCTCCTGCGGCGCCGGTTCCCGCTTCCGGCCAAGCGCCGGCCGTACGCGCCTGCCCGGCGCCGGCCTCCCCGTGCCGGGCGGGCGGCGCCAGCAGCCGGTCCTCCAGCGCGTCCGCCGCGCGCTCCAGGAGCGCGGCCAGCCGCTTGGCCGCCTGTTGCGCTTCGTGCGGCAGCGACGGCAGCGCGGACCGCCCGGGTTCGCCGCCGCCGGCCAGCACGTCGGCCAGCGCCCGCCGCAGGGCGCCCAGCGTCTCGCCCGCGGACTTGCCGAAAAGGACGGCGTGAAGCGCCTGCACCGTCTCCTTCGTCAGCGGCAGGCCTTTCGCCTGCGCCGCCGCGGCCGCCTGCAGCCACTGCCTCGCGTCCGTCCCCTCCGGCCGCCCGGCGGCGGCTTCCAGCATCGCCCGCACCGCCGTCCGCTCGAGGGGCAGCCCGGCGGCATGCATCGCCTGCAGGAGCAGACGGTTGTTCGCCGTATCGGCCAAACCGAGCCGGAGAAGCCAATCGGCCACCGAACGGTCGGACAGCGGCCCGGTCGCCGGACCGATCGCCTTCAGCACGATGTCACCGCCCGACGATGACGGTTGCACCTGCAGGAACGTCGCTTCCCCGGGCTTGAGCGGCGTTTCGAGCCGGGCCCGGACGGGCACGCCGGCAATGGAGACGATCCCCTCCTGCTCCGACAGCATTTTCAGGAGCACGCCCCGCACCACCTGACCGGCCTTCAGTTCCACCGTCTTCGTCTCCCGGGTGTCCGCAAGTCCGGCCAGCCCGGACAAAATCCGCAACGGGTCCATCAACGCTTCCCTCCTTTCCGAAAATCGCCCTCGACAAAAAACAGGACCGAACTGGCCAAAAGACGGTGTCGCCTTTCTATTTCCTCTATCGGCAAATCACCGTCCTTTTCGTAGAGCTCGATCAAAACAGCTCCAGCTGTTCGTGCAGCAGATTTCCGAGAAACGAGCGCCGGTGCAGCGGCGACGGGCCGAACTTCAGAATGGCTTCGCGGTGCGCCCTGGTGGCGTATCCTTTATGTATCGCAATGCCGTATTCCGGATACATCCGGTCCCATTCCAGGCACATCCGGTCCCGCGTCACTTTGGCGACGATGGATGCCGCGGCGACGGAGCGGGACAGTTGGTCGCCCTTGATGATCGGCGTCTGGGGGATCGGCACGTCGACCGATTCGGCGTCGACGAGCAGCCGGTCCGGCTTTTCGGCGAGCCTTTCCACCGCCTTCCTCATCGCCAGCCGGGCCGCCTGCCGGATGTTGAGCCGGTCGATCTCCGCCGGGGAAACCGCCGCGACGGCCCACGCCACGGCATGCGCCGTGATCCATTCGTACAGCTCCTCCCGCTTCTTGCCCGACAGCTGCTTGGAATCCCGGATGTCTTCATGCAAACCGTCCCTCGGCAAAATGACCGCCGCCGCCACGACGTCGCCGAACAGAGAGCCCCGGCCGGCCTCGTCGACGCCGGCGACATGCAGGGCGCCTTCCGCCCATGCTTTCGCTTCGAATTGCAGCATCGCATCCGCCACGACAAACGTCGCCTCCCTGACGCCCATTGTATCACAGGAAAACGCGCTTTCGGCAAAACAAAAACCGGCCTTCGCAAAGCGGGGACAAAAAAACCCTCCGCCCGCGCGCTGCCGCGAAGCGAAGGGATGGACCGCGGAACGGACTTCAGCGGGAGGCCCGCACGGTTTGCGGCGGCCGGTCGAAGCTGAGCCGGCCCAGCTTGCCCGACCGGATCTCCCGGAGCAGGACGCCGGCCGTGCGGACCGGATCGATGCGGCCGCCGGCGGCCAGACACCCCCGCGCCCGGCCGACGGCCTCCATCGTTTCGGCCAGCGCCGCCGGATCGCGCGGATCGCCGGGCAGCCGGTCCAGGCCGAACCGCTCCTTCAGCCGGTCCGGATAAAGCCGCATCATCTGGGTGAGGGCGTATTGCGCCACGTCCTCCAGGTTGAGGATGTCCTCCTTGATGGCGCCCGTCATCGCCAGCTTGTAGCCGGTTTCCGGGTCGTCGAACTTCGGCCACAGGATGCCCGGCGTGTCGAGCAGCTCCATCTCGCCCTGCACGCGAATCCACATCTGCCCTTTCGTCACCCCCGGCCGGTCGCCCGTGGCGGCCGCCGCGCGGCCGGCCAGCCGGTTGATGAGGGTTGATTTGCCGACGTTGGGGATGCCGACGATCAGGGCGCGAAACGGCCGCGGCTTCATGCCCTTGCGCCGTTCCGCCTCCATCTTGTCCGCCAGGAGCCGCCTGCAGGCGGGGATGATCGCCCTGGCGGGCGAAGCGCCGCCGGCCGCGTTGACGGCCAGCGCCTGTGTCCCTTCCGCCTTGCGGAAATGGTCCTCCCACGCCCGCGTGACGTCCGGGTCGGCCAAATCCGCCTTGTTCAGGATGACGACCCGCGGTTTCTGCCGGACGATGGACCGGACCATCGGATTCCGGCTCGCCATCGGGATGCGGGCATCCAGAAGCTCGATGACCACATCGATCAGTTTCAGCTTTTCTTCGATTTGCCGGCGGGCGCGCGTCATGTGGCCGGGAAACCATTGAATCGTCATGGATCGCCCCTACTTTTCATGATTGACGAGGCGGAAGGCGCGAATCGGCCAGTAGACCAGGTCCGCCCGTCCCTTGACGTTTTCCAGGGGCACGAAGCCGACGAAGGGCGAGCGGCTGTCCAGGCTCTCCCGGCGGTTGTCCCCGAGGACGAACAGGGCGTCGTCCGGGACGATGAATTCCTCCGTGGACCCGATGTTGTAACTGCCGCCGCTGGCCCTCGCCTTTTCCACCTCGTCGCGGATGTATGGTTCGTCAAGGGGCATGCCGTTGATGTAGACGGTGTCGCCGATCACTTTCACCCGTTCGCCCGGCAGCCCGATCACCCGCTTGATGTAATCTTTCCCCTCGGGAGCCAGAAACACGATGACTTCCCCGCGCTTCGGCTCGCGGAACGGATAGATCAGCTTGTTGACGATCACCCGTTCGCCGTGGGAAAAATTCGGTTCCATGGACCGTCCGTCCACGATGTAATTGTTGAAAGCGAGCCAGCGGATCAAGAACACGATCACGAAAGCGAGCAAAAGCGCCTTGACCCACTCCAGAAACTCCCGTTTGACCTTCTTTGCATCAACCGCCATGTTTCGCGTCCTTCCGCGCCGATCATATGGAAAAAAGAAAAAGGGGATGTCCCCTTTTCACAGGATTTCTTCGATTCTGGCCGCTTTGCCGCGCAGCTTGCGCAGGTAATACAGTTTCGCCCTGCGCACCTTGCCCCGGCGAGCCACTT